>ENA-OWPI01001084-OWPI01001084.1-marine-metagenome-genome-assembly--contig:-NODE-1084-length-32231-cov-4.559526_pt1 | contig 32231 bp, 37 predicted proteins | sample MGYA00238138_ERZ651775 | MGnify/ENA primary metagenome ERZ651775 (study PRJEB26906, sample SAMN06265043) | marine metagenome | isolation source: Helgoland LTER site | place: Germany:Helgoland, sampling...
AGAACTACACCAAATTTAGAGACCTGGAGACCTTGTGATACCTCTGAGACGGCTATTTCTTGGCTGGCAGCACTTAAAAATACAGACAAACCAACTGCACTCATTTTATCTAGGCAGGGTTTACCCAACTTTGAAAGAAATGACAGCCAGATAGATCAAATGCAAAGAGGCGGATATGTCCTTTATGAACCTAACAATAGTCCTGAACTAGTCTTAATAGCTACGGGATCAGAAGTTGAGCTTGCTATGGAAGTTGCTCTAGAGTTAGCTGAAAATACACCTACAAGAGTAGTTTCAATGCCATGTACAGAGAGATTTGATGCCCAGTCAGAAGATTATAAAACTCAGGTCTTAGGATCAGATATTAAAAGAGTAGCCATAGAAGCCTCACATGCTGACTGGTGGAGAAAATATGTTGGCTTGAGTGGGGAAGTCATAGGTATGAACTCTTTTGGAGAGTCGGCTCCTGGTAGTGTTCTTTTTGATCATTTCGGATTTACAAAAGAAAAAATAATTTCAAAACTCGGTCTTTAAGAATGAGATACAAAAAACTTAAAGATATAAGTTTAAGTAATAAGTCCGTTCTTTTAAGACTTGACCTTAATGCTCCAATCCAAAATGGAGTGGTCACTAATAACGAGAGACTTCTAAGGTCTCTACCAACAATAAGTTATCTTTTAGAAAAAGGTGCATCTTTAAAAATAATGAGTCACTTGGGACGTCCTGAAGAAAATGATCTATTTCAAGAAGCGTTTTCTTTGAAGCCTGTTGTGGTTGAACTAGAAAGACTCTTAGACAGGCCTATACCTTTGCATTCCCTTAATGAAATCGAATCAATGGATGACTTTAGTGATTTGGTAATGATAGAAAATACTAGATTTAATATTGGAGAAAAAAATAACGATCCCACTCTTTCTAAAAGATTTTCTGATCTAGCAGATCTATTTGTTATGGATGCTTTTGCAACTTCACACAGGGCCCATGCATCTACAACGGGTGTTATCTCTTTTTCAGATGTTGCATGTGCCGGATTTTTACTAGATGAAGAGCTCAGTGCTCTATTAAAAGTGAAAGAAGACAACAATAAATCAATTGCCATTTTAGGCGGAGCTAAGATATCAACTAAATTAGGTCTTATAGATTCTTTATCTCAATCAATGGATGCTGTTGTGCTTGGAGGGGGGATAGCGAATACCTGCATAGCGGCCAAAGGATTTAATATTGGTAAATCTCTTATAGAGCCATCAATGCTCAAAGAAGCAGAACAACTTTTAAAAAACCCCAAAGTGATTATTCCAGAGATGGTTGTAGTTTCGCAAAGCCCAGATCAACCCGGAAGAGAGGTTGCGGTGGATAAAGTTGGCGAAAATGAAGCGATTTTTGATATATCTCCTCATTATGTTTTGCAACTAGAAAGTATAATCAACCAAGCAGGGACTATTTTATGGAATGGTCCTATTGGTTTTTTTGAGAAAGAGAATTTTGATAAAGGGACAATACAATTAGCTAAGATGATTGTCGCTTCAAAGGCTTATTCGGTAGCCGGTGGAGGTGATACGATTTCTGCAGCTGAAAAAGCAGGAGTCTTAGATAAATTAGATTATGTCTCTACAGCTGGAGGAGCCTTCTTAGAGTTTATAGAAGGACGCAAATTACCGGCTATAGAGGCCTTAATACAAAAATAGCTTAAAATTTATAAAGGGAGAGAATATGAATTTAGATAATATTAATGAGATTGCAGAATATATAGTTTCTGAAGGAAAAGGGATTTTAGCAGCTGATGAAAGCAATCCAACTTGTGGAAAACGTTTTGATTCTATTGGAGTTGAATCTTCAGAAGAAAATAGAAGAGACTATAGAGAATTACTGTTTAGATCAGATGGCATGGTAGGAAATATAGGGGGCGTAATTCTCTTTGATGAAACTATACGACAGCATGCAGCTGATGGAACTTCTCTGGTTGATTTAATTTCCTCACAAGGTGCATTACCTGGGATTAAAGTTGATAAAGGCCTTCAACAGATGGGTGATTCAGGAGAAAGCTTGACTCAAGGTCTTGATGGATTGGATGAGAGGCTCAAAGAGTATTTTGCGCTTGGCGCCAGATTTACTAAATGGAGAGCGGTTATAAATATTGGAGTGGGTATGCCTTCTCTAGAGGCCATCTCTGCAAATATGGAGGCTCTTGCAGATTATGCCAAGATAGTTCAGAACAATAATATGGTTCCAATGGTTGAACCTGAAGTTTTAATGGAGGGGGATCACTCGATAGATGCTTGTTATGAAACAACTTCTAAATGCCTAGATTCTTTATTTTCAAATCTATCTGCAAAAGGGGTGGATATAAAAGGCACTATCCTTAAACCTAATATGGTTACTTCTGGATCTGCGGCCTCAGATAGAGCTTCCATTGAAGAGGTGGCTCAGAGAACCCTTGAATGCCTCAAAGCCAATGTGCCTGATGATCTTCCGGGTATAACTTTTCTTTCAGGAGGGCAGTCAGATATCGATGCAACAGCACATTTAGATGCTATGAATAAAATAGGTGGATTTGATTGGAAGTTGAGTTTTTCTTATGGGAGAGCTTTACAACAACCTGCCTTAAAAGCCTGGTTAGGTAAGGCAGAGAATGCTTCTAATGCGCAACAAGCACTGTCTCATCGAGCCTTGATGAATAGATTGGCATCGGAAGGTAAGTGGGATATTTCTTTAGAAAATTAAACTAATTGAAACTGCTTGTTCAAAGAGTCTCCAGGGCCTCTGTAGAGGTTGATAAAAATATAATTGCCTCTATCGACGAAGGAGTTCTTGTTTTTGTAGGATTCGATAAAGAAGATAATTCTAAAAAACTAGAATCCCTCACAGACAAGCTACTTCATTATAAAATTTTTAATAATCCAAAAGGAAAAGTCTCTCTAAGTCTTCTTGAGACAAATCATGAAATTTTAATAGTTCCTCAAGTAACTCTTTCTGTTGGAACAAAAAAAGGAACTAAGCCCAGCTTCTCTCAAGCTGCTATACCCGAGGTTGGAAAAAAATTATTTGAGGAATTTAAGGAACTGCTAGAAAAAAAATTTGGCGCCACTGCTTCAGGTAAGTTTGGAGCAAATATGTCAGTGAACCTTACCAATGAAGGTCCAATTACATTCTGGTTTGAGCTATAGATCTTTCTTTTCTTTTTTTACAACAAGATCGGCCATCACGATACCTAATTCAAATAATAGCCAAGCCGGAATGGCGAGTAAGGTCTGTGAAATTACATCTGGAGGGGTCAAGAGCATTCCTACAGCAAAACATCCGATCACTACATAAGGTCTCTTACTTCTCAAGGTATCAGAGTCGGTAGTGCCACTCCATATCAATAAAAATATAAAGACTGGTATTTCAAAGGCAAATGAAAAAGCAAACATCATGCTGAGTACGAAGTCTAGATACCGACTGATGTCTGTCATGATTAATATCCCCTCAGGTGCTGATCCAGTAAAGAAATTAAATACTAATGGCAAGACTAAAAAGTATGTAAAGAGAATGCCAAGATAGAAAAGAAAGAGACTTGAGAGCAATACCAGGAAACTTAATTTTTTTTCATTTACGTACATCCCTGGGGCCATAAATCTCCATATCTGATTAAGAAGAAAGGGCATAGATAAAAGCAAAGAAGCAAAAAAAGTAAGTTTTAAAGGTGCCAAAAAAGGCGAGGCTACTTCAGTTGCGATCATCGAAGACCCCGAAGGAAGAAAGTTTAGAAGTGGTTCAGATATTATTAAATAAATATCGTTAGAGAAATAAACCAACCCTAAAAAACATGCCATCATGACTAACAAAGATTTTAGAAGCCTAGATCTAAGTTCTTGTAAGTGCTCCAAGAAGGTATTTTTTTCCATTATGAATTAGTCTTTTTTATCTTCTAGATCATCAAGAATCTCTTCGTTTCTTGAATCTTGGTAAGCTTCATTTAAGTCAAAGGCTTTAGTCATCTCTTCTTTGGCACCAGAGGCTTGTCTCTTAAACCAAAAAATAGTTTTTGCTCCGGAACGAACCGCTCCGGGAATTTGTTCTGGACCTAATACAACAATAACAACAACTGCAACGATTAGTAGTTCAAGCAATCCTATATCGAACATGAGAAATTATTTATCTTTGTCTTCTTCGTCCATGGTCTTCCTGAAACTTTTAATGGTATTTGCTAGATCAGAACCGAGACTTTTAATTCTTTTTGTACCGCCAAAAAATAAAAGGATTACAACCAGGATAATTAATATCTGCCAAATACTTATTCCACCAATGCCCATATTATTTCTCCTCTTTAGGTTTTACTCTTGAAGCTTTTTCTACATGACCAGATGTTCCAAATCTTGCTTTTAATTCTTCAAGCACTTCTTCTATTTTTATTTCTTCATTACTTAATAGAATCATTGTATGAAACCACAGATCAGCAGTCTCATGTATAACTTTTTCTCTTTTATCTTCCGATTGGTCTTGTGTTGCTTCTAAGAGTTCAAGAGATTCCTCTAAAACCTTCTCATTTATCTTTATGTTCCCTTGTTCGAGCAAGGACTTTACATAAGAATCATTGCTATTTGATTGCTTTCTTTGCTCTATTAAATTGAAGAGTGTCTGTAGAAAATTTTCGTTCATCACCTTAGGAACCTATCATGAAGATAATCAATATTATAAACATAATAAGAAGCATGCCATTAAACCTTCCCTGAACATATAATTTATCCATAAGTTCTTTATGTCTTGTTTCATTGGCTACTTGATACTCCTCTAACCTCGATACTTGTTCTATAGCGGTATCTGCTATTTCAGGTAATTTTCTAGCCTTTTCAAGCCAGCTTAGGGAGTTCTTTTTTGCCCACTCTGTGAGTTTTTTAGGATTATATCTTTCTGAAATCCAATTCTTTAAAAAAGGATTAGCAATTGACCAGAAGTCTAATGCTGGATACAACTGCTTCCCCATTCCTTCAATATTTACTAAGGTTTTTTGTAGTAGCATCAAAGATGGTTGCATGCGTAAGTCAAATCTTCTTGCTGAATCGAAAATGAATAATAGCATTTCACCAAAATTAATTTTCTCCATTGGCTGATCAAATATTGGTTCACATGCCGCCCTGATTGTATTTTCAAGATCATTCAAACGAGTATTAGGATTAACCCACTTAGAATCAATTAAAATACTAGCCACCTCTTTAAAATCTCTACCAATTACAGCCACTAACATTCTACCTATTTGGTATTGTTCTTCCTCACTTAATGATCCAACAATTGCATAATCAACTGCTACATAAGCCGGATCGGCAGGATTTTTTGCATCAATAAAGATATTTCCTGGATGCATATCGGCATGAAAAAAATTATCAATGAAGACTTGTTTAAGAAAAATTTCTACGCCTCTTTCTGCAACCAGCTTGAGATCCACTCCAAGTTCATTGAAGGTATCTATCCTATCTACAGGAATACCTTGAATCATTTCCATCACCAGAACATTTTGTGTGCAGAGATCTAAATAAACTTCCGGAACATAAAGCAGTTTATTGGATTCAAAATTTCTTTTAGTTTGTTTTATGTTTGATGCTTCGAGTCGCATATCTAGCTCGGCAAGTATCACTGCTTCATACTCTTCGACAAGCCTAAGCATTTGCAGTCTTCGAGCATCTTCCGATCTTTTCTCTGCAAAAGTAGCAATTCTTTTCATCAAGGAAATATCTCTTTCAATTTTTTTCTTTATTCCGGGTCTAACGATTTTGATAGCCAGGGGTTCCTGATTTTCTTTAAGTTTTGCAGAATAGACTTGAGCAATTGAGGCGGCAGCTATTGGCGTTAAATCAAAGTCTTCAAATAAGATATCGATACTTGAGCCTAGCTCTTTTTCAATTAGAGCCAATGCTTCAGTCTCAGAAAAATGAGGAAGATCATCTTGAAGGGTTTTGAGGCTCGAAGTTATCTCCGTTGGCAATACGTCAGGTCTGGTAGAAAGCAGTTGGCCAAATTTTATAAAAATTGGTCCTAAATCCTCTAATGCCTTTCTCAATCTTTCACCAGAATCACCTTTTGACGAATAAAGTCTCCACGGAGAAATTAGTAGAAGTAACGAAATAATTTTAGGTTTTTCAAAAGCACTGAGTTCCTTATCTAATCTAGCTTTCAGGAGGGTATTAAGGATTACGAGCAATCTGAGAGAATCTCTAAGCATCAATCATCCCTTTTTGACCTGAATGTATGGCAACAACTCCATTAGTCAGGTTATCAAATTTACATTTTGTAAAACCTGAATCCTCCATCATCTTTTTGAGCTCCTCTTGGACAGGGTGCATTCGTATAGATTCAGCTAAATATCTATAACTTTCTTCAGTTTGGGCAATTAGTTCACCGATTTTAGGAATGACCTCAAAAGAAAAAAGGTCATAAATCTCTCTAAATGCTTCATTTTGTGGTCTTGAGAATTCAAGGACTACTAATTTGCCTCCAGGCTTCAAGGCATTATGAATTGATTGAAGCGCCTTTTCTTTGTTAGTTACATTTCTCAGTCCGAAAGCTATCGTAATTAGATCAAAGGTATTGTCCTCAAAGGGAAGATACTGAGCATCTATTTGAGCTGTTTGTATGCCTTCTATGCCTTCGTTGATTAGTCGGTCTCTTCCTTCTCGCAGCATAGATTGATTAATATCGCTGAGGATAAGCATCCCTTTATCGGATATCTTTTCTCTCATGAGTTTGACCATATCGCCTGTTCCACCTGCCAAGTCAAGCACTACAAAATCATCTCGAATACCAGAAGTTTCGATTGTTACCTTTTTCCAAAGTCTATGAATTCCAAAAGACATCAGGTCATTCATAAGATCATAATTCTTTGAGACCGTATCAAAGACATTGCCTACTAGATCTGCTTTTATATTTGAATCAACTTCTTTGAAGCCAAAATTTGTTTTAGTTTGATTATCCTTCTTCATAAGATTTTTTTAGCATTTTAGCTTAACCAGGGCTTAATTAACCGATCTCTTAGATAAAATTCTATTTATAGACTTTAAATATACATCCATATTGCGTCTAAAATTCGTCATCTGCCTTTCATCACTGCTAGAAAACACATAACTGATAATCTCGATGGAAAGTATTTGATTCTTGTCAGCTTTATTTTCAAAGACTCCATCGCCTAGACTCTGAATGGATTGTAGAAAAAGTAACATTTTTTCTTCATAACCTTTGCTCTTGTTCTGCTTAAGGAGTTGTATGAATTCGTTGACCCATTCTTCTTGAAGAGAAGACCACTCGGCCCTTAAAGGAATATATGTCTGTAATTTAGATCTAATTATAGTAATTTGATCCTCTCTTAGGATGATTCCAACTCTATCAAACCCTGAAACATAATTTTCTAGAATTTCATCGAGATAGTTTTTTTCCTCTTCTCTTTGTTCTTCTTCCCTCTTTTCTCTTATTTCTTCGAAATGTTTTCCTATTTCTATTATTTGGTTCTCATCTAATGTTTTCGAAAAATTTATGATTGGCTCTTCGAAATAACTATTTGTTCTGCGAAATATTTTTTGGCCATCCTCATAAGCTGAGAGTACTGCTATTTCAGGCTTATCACTTTTTATATCTTTTAACTCTTTTATGAGTAATTTAATTCTTGGTAACTCATTTGCTGAAAACCAATCCAGATAATCTTTAGAAATTTTTTCTATTTCGTTATTTTGTTCCTTTGAAAAGTCTGCATATTCTTTAAAATAATCTGCCAGATAGTTATCCAGCCTCTCATAGACCCAAGTGCCCGCTATAGAACAAGAACTGAGAACAATGCTCAGTAGAATTGGAATGCTACTTTTTAAAAAATTATCAACCATTACTAGGGGTTATTGTAATTTGCAGTTAGAATTCTGTCCGCAAATGTCAGACACAACAAAATATCCTACTCTAGTTTGGTTAGATTTAGAAATGACGGGACTGGAACCTGATTCAGAAAGAATCATTGAAATAGCTTCCGCAGTTACTAGTCATGATTTATCCGAGATTATAGAAGGCCCTAACTTAGTTATTCAGCAACCTCAAGAATTCATAGACAATATGGATGAGTGGAATACTAATCAACACAATAGATCAGGCTTAGTGGAAAGTCTAAGGGTAACTAATATTACAATTGAAGAGGCTCAAAAACAGACGCTTGAATTTTTATCCCTTCACACTCAAAAAGGAAGATCTCCTTTGTGCGGTAATACTATTTCTCATGATAGGCGGTTTTTGAGAAGGTATATGCCTGAAGTAGATGCCTACTTTCATTACAGAAATGTTGATGTAAGTTCTATTAAGGAGCTGATTAAGCGATGGAATCCAGAACTTCTAGATGGCTTTAGGAAATCAGGCGGTCATAGGGCAATGGGAGACGTTTTAGAGTCTATAGAAGAACTCAAGTTCTATAGGGATAAGTTCTTTATTTAGTCTTTCTTTTTTGTAGGTCCATCAAAAAAACTATTCGCTATGGGCATGACTTTTGATGAATCGCTAGAAGTAATTTTTGCTATACCTCTTTTGTCGACTTCATCTATCCTCATAATGCAACTTACAGGTATATAGCTTCTTTGAACGCCTTTGAATTCATTTTTAAGCTTTTCTTCACTGGTATCAACGACTATCTGAGAATTTTGATCGAAGATATATTCTTCAACTTCAATGAATCCATACATGTCACTTTGATAAATTGCTTCTGCATAAACTTCGTAGACTTCACCTAGCTGAACAAATACTACTTTGTAGATTCCTTTTTTTGCCATTACAATTCCCGCCCTAATTAAAGATATAAAATTTAGTTACCGAAAAGATATAACATATATATATGGCCAAAAAGCTTTTTATCAAGACCCACGGATGTCAGATGAATGAATATGACTCAAACAGGATGCAAGACTTGCTTGGCATTAGTCATGGTTTTGAAACAACTGATAATGAGGAAGAGGCGGACCTAATTCTTTTGAATACTTGCTCTATCCGTGAGAAAGCTCAAGAAAAGGTTTTTCACCAACTTGGCAGATGGAAGAAATTAAAAGATAAGAATCCGAACTTAAAAATTGGAGTTGGAGGCTGTGTTGCAAGTCAAGAAGGCGACAATATAATGAAAAGGGCTCCACAAGTTGATATTGTATTTGGACCTCAGACAATCCATAGAGTCCCAAAACTATATGAAAATGTAGCAGAAAATAAATTAGAGTCTGTAGATATCACATTTCCAAAAACTGAGAAATTTGACCATTTACCAGAACAATCTTCGGATGGACCGACAGCTTTTGTATCGATCATGGAAGGATGCAATAAATATTGTTCTTTCTGTGTAGTACCTCACACCAGAGGCAACGAAATCAGCAGACCACTTGATGACATATTAAAAGAAATAGAAGGCTTAGCAGGAAAAGGCGTCAAAGAGGTCAATCTTCTTGGGCAAAATGTTAACTCCTACAGAGATTCAAAACTTAAAACAAAAGGACTCGGCCTATCAAATCTTATAAGGTCATCATCTGTTATTGAAGGCATTGAAAGAATTCAGTTTACTACCTCTCACCCATTTGAATTTGGCCAAGATCTTATTGATATTTACCAAGAAGTTCCTCAGCTGATTAGTTATGTTCATCTTCCTGTGCAAAGTGGATCAAATGATATCTTGAAGAAGATGAGAAGAAGACATTCAAGAGATGAGTACTTTGAAATAATCGATAAATTAAAATCTGCCAGGAGCGGGATAAGTATTTCTTCTGATTTCATTGTCGGTTTCCCAGGAGAGACAGAAAAAGATTTCTTAGATACTCTAGACTTAGTGGATTATGTTGGATACGACGAATCCTTTAGTTTTATTTATAGTCCAAGACCCAATACAACTGCAAAAGATCTTGAAGACGATGTCCCCTTAGAGGAGAAGAAGGTCAGATTGCAAGAACTGCAACACAAACTTGAAAACTCAGCATTAAGTATTAGTAGAAAAATGGTTGGAGAAATTAGAAAGTGCCTTGTTACTAATATTTCGAAGAAAAATCCTGGAGAATTCCAGGCTAGAGCTGATAATAATAAAGTAGTTATATTTTCATGCTCCGATCCTTCAATGATTGGAGAAATCATTGATATAGAGATAGTTGAAGCCAGAAATAAATCTCTACGAGGTATAGCTGTTTAGTTACTTCTTAACCATTAATGAAATTTCAGTTAGAGCCTATCAATCATGACAAGATAAGTGATCTGTGTGGCCCTACTAATTCTATTTTGAAACAAATTGAGAATGAGTTGGGTATTAAGATACTCAATAGAGGTCCTAGTTTTAAAATAAATGGAGATGAGGCAAAAGCCCAGATAGCAAAGGATATTCTAATAAGGATCTACGAAGACTTGGACGAAAATAAAACAATTGAATCTAAGGAGGTTCACTTATACTTAAGAAAAGGCATGAATGACATAAACAATATAAAAAAAGAAACTTCAAGTAATCAAGTTATCAAAACACCAAATCTTCTTGTAACTCCTAATCATGGCAGCCAAGTTCAATATGTAGAGACCATCAACAAAAATGTATTAACGTTTGGGATAGGCCCGGCCGGAACGGGTAAGACATTTCTTGCGGTAGCTCTTGCTGTAGAGCAATTTTCAAGAGGTGAGGTAGAAAAAATACTATTAGTTAGACCGGCTGTAGAGGCAGGAGAGAAGTTAGGCTTTTTACCTGGAGATCTCAGTCAGAAAGTAGATCCATATTTGAGGCCACTCTACGACGCTCTCTTTCAAATGATGGGGTACAAAGAGACAGACCAACTCATTGAAAGAAACATTATAGAGGTAGTTCCCCTAGCCTTTATGAGAGGAAGAACCTTAAATAATTCCTTTATCATTCTTGACGAGAGTCAAAATGCTACGGTCGAACAAATGAAGATGTTCTTAACTAGGTTTGGTTTTGGTTCAAAGGTTGTCGTGACTGGTGACATAACCCAAATAGATTTGCCTAAAAACACTCCTTCTGGGCTTGTACACTGTCTTAGGGTTCTAAAATCTGTTGAAGATATAGGTTTAGTTGAGTTTGAAACAAAAGATGTAGTAAGGCACGGATTAGTCCAAAAGATTGTTGAAGCCTATGCGAAATTTATCGATTAAGTGCCAATACTTGAATCTAATATATTCATCACAGGAAATCTTGAGGATTTAAGCTGCACCCAAAAAGATATATCTGAATGGGTCCAGGCTCTTATTGATGTAGAAGAAGGGCTAGATGAATTAATCACTGCAAAGAATATTAATTTTTCATTTGTTTCAGAAGAAGAAATACAAAAACTAAATTTAACATTTCTTAAGAAGGACAAGCCTACAAATGTTCTATCCTTCCCCTCCCCTGCAACTGATTTAAATCAAGATTTACTTGGAGATATTGCTATTTGCATAGATGTAATAAAAAAAGAGTCTTATGAGCAGGGAAAAGAGACAGCAGATCATCTCATACATATTATCCTCCATTCTGTTTTGCATTTAGTAGGTTATGACCACGAAGATGAAGCTTCAGCAAACAAGATGGAGCTTCTTGAGATATCTACCTTAAAAAAAATAGGTATTGCGAATCCTTACTGAAACAAATTATGATGTGCATGTGTTTATGAAGTGAGGCGTTAATGAACGACGAGCCCCCAAGTATATCTGCTGAGTCTAGTCGACTTGGCTTTAGGAAAAGAATAAAAGACAAAATAAAAGAAATTTATCAAAATTTCTCCTATAAACCCCAAAATAAGCAGGAACTTGCTGGATCTATAAGGGATTCAAGCGAGAGAGGTGTGCTTGAAAAGGGAACTCTCAACATGATAGAAGGAGCCCTGAGAGTTTCTACTGATCAGGTAAGAGATATCATGATTCCCCGCCCTCAAGTGGTTTTTGTAGACAAAAACGAGAAACCTGCAGACTTCTTGCCAAGGGTAGTGAAATCCAGCCATTCAAGATTCCCTGTAATTAACTCAGAAACTGAGAAAATTGAAGGAATACTCCTAGCAAAAGACCTTCTGCCCTTCCTATCTTCCAAAGATCTTGATGAATTTGAGCTTTCTCAGTTAATTAGACCGGCTATTTTGATACCGGAAAGTAAAAAATTGAATATTTTGCTAGATGAGTTGAGGGCAGGAAGAAATCACATGGCAATTGTTCTTGATGAATATGGTGATGTAACGGGCATTGTTACAATTGAAGATGTTTTAGAGGAAATCGTTGGTGAGATAGAGGACGAACATGACAAAGATAGTGGCACTTTGATTAAAGAAATTGGTGAAGATGAATATTTAGTTTCTGCTTTAACTCCTATTGATGTTTTTAATGAAACATTTAATTCTTCTCTCAGCGATAAAGATTTTGATACCTTAGGAGGTATTGTGATGCACCATTTTGCACGTTTTCCGAAGCCAAATGATGCTATTAATATTGATGGTTTGAGGTTTGTAATTAATTCATTAGAAAGACGACGAATTAAGCGAATTAAAGTATCAAAAATAAACTAAATTGCCTTTCTAAAAAGACCTTCTGTCTTTAATATGAATCATATGTTCAAGAAGACAGTTCTTGCTCTTATATGCGGGTTAATTTTTTCATTAGGTTTTGCACCTTTTGATCTTTGGTTCTTGTCTATTTTATCCATCTTAAGCTTATTATTTTTACTGGATGAAACCTCTAATAAAGAATCTTTTTTAATTGGGTATACATTTGGTTTTGGAATGTGGTTATCCGGAATATCCTGGTTGTATGTAAGTATTCACTCTTATGGAAATATAGGTTTTATTGGATCTGTATTAATAATATTACTTTTTATTTGTATACTTTCTCTTTATTCGGGTCTGTTATTTTTATTTAATAATTACCTTAAGAGCTTCGCTCCAAAGACATTATTAATCTTCACTTTGCCAGTTGCGTGGACATCTATTGAATTGATGAGGTCTTACCTCTTTACAGGCTTTCCCTGGTTAATTTCCGGCACTATGTTGGCGGATACTCCAATAGATGGATTGACACCTATAATCGGTGCTCAAGGTAATAGTTTTTTTATGGTTATCATCTCCGTATTGGTGTTTGAAATTATCAAGGGATTAAGGTCAAAAAAATGGTCTAAATTTTTAATTTTATTTACCATTTCACTACTTATTTCATCTGTATTATTGCGTCCATTTTCTTGGACTAATCCAGTAGCAGAAGTTAGGGTCTCTATACATCAACCCAATCTAACTTTAGAAGAGAAATGGAGTCAACTGGGATTGATTAAGACTCAAGAAATGATGCTTCAAGCAGTTACCGAAGCAAAACAAGATGAATTAATTGTATTCCCTGAAACTGCTTTAGTTTTGTCAGAGCGAGACAATAAAGCCTTTATGGATTTATTGACCATCAAGAGCTCGGAGAATTCTGTAACACTTATTTCTGGAATAGTTGAAAGAGAGGATAGAAAGAGGATTCGAAATAGACTGCAAGCCTTTGGTAATGTTAATACTTATTACGACAAGGTAAAGCTTGTACCTTTTGGTGAATTTATACCTTTTGAGAGCATTTTGGGTGATCTTTTAGACATTATTGGCTTAAATCTAACAAACACCATTCCAGGTAGTGAAATAAAAGCAATAAATAATGGTATTTTAAAAATATCTCCTAGTATTTGCTACGAGATAGCTTTTGACGAATTAATTAGGAAAACTGCAAGAAATAGCAATATATTAGTAACAATAAGTAACGATACATGGTTTGGAAGGTCAATAGGACCAATTCAGCATCTTGAAATAGCTCAAAATAGGGCTTTGGAGCATAATAAACCCTTGATAAGATCCACAAATAGTGGAATTTCTGCTTTTATATCAGAAAAAGGTAAAATTACTGAAAAACAAGATTATTTTGAAGAAAAAGCGCTACAAAAACAGGTTATGCTTTATTCTGGCCAAACTTTTTACGCGAATTATGGAAATATGCCATTAATATTTTTAATAATGATTTTTTTCTTCTGTATAAGTGTAAAAAGCTACCTTTTTGAAAAAAAGGACTATAAATAGAACATATGTCACTAATTAAGAATTTCAAACACATTATCTTCTCCTTTTCATTATTGTTTTTTATATCTTGTGCAACGACAATAGATTTGAATAAAGATAATAAAAACAATATTTTAGATGGTTTAATATCAAATAATCCATCATATAAAAGCTTAGATGCTTTACTTTATGTAGATATTGAATCTCAAACCATGCTTCATATCAAAAAAGGTACAGTTTTAAAGAAATATGATATATCTTCTTCTGTTTATGGCACAGGAAGTATCGCTAATAGTTTAAAAACCCCTTTAGGTAAGCATGAGATTTATAAAAAAATTGGAGATAAACTCCCTGTAAATGCCATTCTTAAAGGTAGAGTTTGGAATGGTGCAATAGCTACTATCATAAAAGATCCAATAGATACTGATTATGACCATGTAACTTCTAGAATAATGTGGCTAGATGGACTTGAATTAGGTAAAAATAAAGGAGATGGCATAGATTCAAGAGATAGATACATATATATCCATGGAACAGCCGAAGAAGGACTTATAGGAAAGCCTGCTTCTGATGGTTGCATAAGGATGTATAATAGAGATGTCTTAGAGCTTTATGACTTGGTCGAAGAACAGACACAAGTTTGGATTTACTAACTTTAATTATTATGAAAAAATTTTTACTATTTCTGTCTATATTTTATGGGTCGTACGTCTTCTCATGCCCAGATGTGTTAAATCATGATGTTAGGGTTTTAGATTCTTCTGAAACCGTAAACTTATGTAAATATGAAAATAAAGTTGTACTCGCTGTTAATGTTGCTAGTAGATGTGGTTTTGCATATCAATACGAAGCGTTGCAAGATCTGTATACAAAATATGAAGAGGATGAATTCGTCATATTGGGCTTTCCTTCAAGAGATTTTATGTACCAAGAATATAATGACGAATCTAAGGTAAAGGAATTCTGTAGTACGGAGTATGGTGTAACTTTTCCAATGTTTGCCACGGCACCCGTCAAAGGAAAAAAAGCTAGTTCCTTCTATAAATCTCTTGCTGAGATGACAGGTGAAAATCCTGGATGGAATTTTCATAAATACCTTATTTCTAAAACTGGAGAGGTCCTTAGTTTTGAAACAAAAATAGAACCTGATAGCAAAAAACTTACTTCAGAAATTTCTAAGCTTCTATAAAAAAGTAAATACTCACTATCTTCTGGAGATCATCTTTAATTGATTATCTCTATTTCATCTCCTGTAGCGCAGACAATTATATCTGCCTTCCTTTTAGCAAATATTCCATTTTCTACTACACCAGGAATGTTATTAATTGTGGCCTCAAGATCGTAAGGAATTTCTATAGGAAAATTATGAATATCAATAATTTGATTACCATTATCTGTAGTAAACCCATTTCTAAAAATTGGCTTTCCACCAAGTTTCATTAGTTCTCTTGATATGGCACTTCTAGCAATCTCTATCACTTCTATAGGAAGAGGAAAATTTTTCCCTAACAGATGAGTATGCTTTGATTCGTCAACAATACAGATAAATTTATTTGAAGAATTTGCAAGAATCTTTTCCCTCGTTAAGGCCCCTCCTCCTCCTTTAATTAATTCTTTTCTATCATTGTATTCATCTGCGCCGTCGACATAAAAATCTATTGCATGGACTTCATTAAGAGAAAAGATATCGTAAGAATTGTCTATAAGACTTTCTGAGGTTATTGAGCTGCAAACTACGCCTTTGATATGCAATTTTGCTTCATTTAATAAATTGATAAAAAAGTTTGTTGTAGATCCTGTTCCTATGCCTATAACTGAATCCCTCTGAATATTTGGCTTTATTAACTCAAAAGCCTCTATTGCTGATCTTTCTTTTCTTATATCTTGGCTCATATTATTTTATTAATAATGAATATTGTGATTCAAAAAGTATAATACTCCCTAATAATAGAGTAAGTTAAGCTAAATCAATGAATTCTCCTAAATTTAAGTCGTATATAAGCCGTATAGAGTCTTCTAGTGTCTACGATGTTGCTCAAATTACACCGATCACCAAGGCAAATCAGCTCTCAAGAGCCTTAAAAAATGAGATTTATCTCAAAAGGGAAGATTTACAACCAGTATTTTCCTTTAAGATTAGAGGAGCCTATAACAAATTAGCAAAATTAAAAGAATCTGGGCTAGATGTGCCTGTGATAGCAGCTTCCGCTGGAAATCATGCCCAGGGAGTAGCTTACGGAGCAAAAAGCCTTGGTTTAAAGGCATTTATAGTAATGCCCGTCACAACTCCATCCATTAAAGTGAATTCCGTACGAAATTTCGGCGGAAAAGTCATACTTTATGGTGATAATTTTGATGAAGCTTTTGCTCATGGTGTTTCTATAGCCAAGAAAGAAGGATATGCATTTATCCATCCTTATGACGATAAAGACGTTATAGCTGGCCAAGGAACTGTGGGAATGGAGTTAATTGACCAGATTCAGCCTGGTATTGATGCAGTTTTTGTACCTGTAGGTGGAGGGGGGTTATTGGCTGGTCTTGGAACTTATATAAAGTACATGAGTCCAAAAACGAAAATTATAGGTGTAGAGCCGGAGGATGCGGCTTGTTTAAAGTTGGCCTTGGACAATAAAAAGAGACTTTCTTTGAAGGAGGTCGGTCTATTTGCTGATGGTGTTGCTGTAAAACAAATCGGTAAAGAGACTTTTTCTTTAATTAAAGAGTGGATAGATGATGTCGTTACTGTATCTGTAGACGAGATGTGTGCCTCTGTTCAAGATACATTTCAAGAAACTAGAACTATAGCAGAGCCAGCTGGAGCCTTGGCTTTAGCCGGTTTAAAAAAATATAGTCAATCGAGAGGTCTAAAAAACAAGACATTAGTGGCTATTAATTCAGGTGCAAACTTAAATTTTGATAGATTAGGACATATTGTAGAAAGGGTCCAGCTTGGAGAGAGCAAAGAAGTACTTTTGAGTGTCAAGATTCCCGAAGAAAAGGGAAGTTTCAGAAGATTCTGTACCTTTTTAGGCAAAAGAAGCATTTCTGAGTTTAATTACAGAGCCGAGGAGAGCGATGAAGCTAATATTTTTGTTGCTTGTAGGTTTAATGATAAGGAAGGGAAGGGCAAGCTTATAAAACACTTGAAGAATAAAGGCTTTTCCCCTAAAGACCTTTCAGGAAATGAAGTCGCAAAGCTTCATATCAAGCATATGGTAGGAGGTAGGGCACCGAAAGCAGTGACTGAAAGAGGTGAATATATATTTAGAGTTGAATTTCCAGAAAGGCCAGGAGCGTTAGTAGACTTTTTAGATAAATTGAGTGATAAATTCAACATTACTTTATTTCATTACAGAAATCAGGGTTCAGCCTATGGGAGGGTTTTGGTTGGTTTTGAATCTAAAGAAAAGAATTATTCAAAATTGAATAAATATCTAAGTGATACAGGGTTTAGGTTTTGGGATGAAACGCAAAACTTAGCTTACAAAGCCTTTTTAAAGTAACAGTTTAATCAAAGTTATAAAAATACTCATCAGTTATGCATGAGTTGGCTTTGACGTCATGCTTGCCATGCAAGCAGTCATCTATTTTCTGAAATTCAAATGCAATAACTATTAATTCTGTGCTTTTATTATTTAAATCGCTTAAAGAATAATCATAATACCCTTTACCCATTCCTATTCTGTATCCTTTTTCATCAAAGCATACGCAAGGCAGCAAAATTATATCTAAATCAGAAGGATCTATTTCCGGAGTGTCTACGGGCTCTAAAATATTATAAATATTAGCTTTTAAGTCCTGATGGTCTTCTAGTAAACAAAATTTCATCATTTTTGAGTCTTCAGCTACTGTTGGTAAATAAATTGCGGAATCTAACCCAGCTAAATATTGAATTAATTTTTGGGTAGGCATTTCGTTGCCTATAGACCAATAACAGGCAATTTTCTGACCTTTAAAATAATCCTTATAGCTAACTACCAGATTGAGTAATTTTTCTTCAGCAGCTAGCAGATATTCCTTAGAAATAGATTTTCTAGATTCAATAAATTTTTTCCTGAGTTCGGATTTAGTAGCCATCGATGGTGTTTCCCAGATTACCGTTGTTGCTTACTGCCCTGAACCGTACAGTTCAAGGCGGTGACCCCGTCAATTTATCAGGCTTCCCATTAGATGGGTATGCACAACAGAAACTTTTCAGAATCCCCTATTATTTTTTTATCGGCTCGAGAGTAGTAATAACTGACGAATAAACCAGGAAACAGAAAAATTATAACCTATTATTGGCTTCAAAAAGCCAAAGTTTTTAACTGTTTTTGTATTTCTTCAGTAAGATTCTCTAAATCTTCGTTCATTGCCTCATCTCTTGTGCCATTAGATAAGTTCTTAAGATATTCATTACTGATATTTAATGCTGTGATTATCGCGGCTCTTTTTTCATCTAAGCCAGAGCCTTCTTTAACTTCTGTTAATTTATTATCTAAAAAAACAGCTGCCTTTTTGACTTCTTCAGACTCTTCAGGAGGGCAGGCTATTTTATAACTTGAACCTAAAATTTTTACAGTAGTTGTCTCTTTGCTCATGAGATGCTCTTATATTTTTTTATTATTCTTGAGATTCCATCTTTTGCAACTTCAAGATTCTCTGATAATAAATTATTCTCTTTTGAAAGCTGAAGATTTTTTTTTGAGAGATGTTCGTTAACCTCTTTTAGTTGTTGACTCAATTTAATGAGTTCATGAACCTCATTTTCTAGATTTTCAAATTTATTTTCTTTCATTTTGCGGTTTAAGTTTAACTTTGAACGTATTTTCTTGCTACCATGTTTTACCATATTAAGTACTTAAATTAATCAAAAGTGAAATGACATTAAATTTTTCTGAAAGAAGAGATCTCTTAGCAGATAAAGTCTTAGAAGATTCAGCAATTATTGTTTCTGCTGCATCAGTGAAATCAAGAATCTCTGATACTGAATATTCTTACAGGCAGGATAGCAATTTCTATTATTTATCAGGTTATGAGGAGCCAGAATCACTTATCTTGATCAGGCCTAATCAAGATAAGGAAAGATTTGTTATTTTTTGTAGAGATAGAGATCCATTAAGAGAGCAATGGGATGGGTTTAGAACGGGTCAAGAGGGAGTCATTCAGGACTATGGAGCAGATGCAGCTTATAGCATTAACTCTATTGATGAGATTATGCCTAAACTGCTAGAGGGTACTAAAAATATTTATTTCTCTATGAGCGCTCCTTGTGGTGTGGATGCCAAAATAAGTAGCTGGGTAGAGGATATTAGAAAGAACACAAGATCTGGTGCAGAGCCTCCCCAGAACCTCCTTTCTCTTGATTCAATACTTCATGAAATGAGATTGATCAAAGAAAGTGATGAGATGGACTTAATGAAGAAGGCTGCAAATATAACTACTGAGGCTCATATAAGGGCAATGCAGTCAGTAAGACCTGGAATGTATGAATATCAACTCGAAGCAGAATATTTATATGCATTTAATAAGAATGGAGCTCGTTCACCAGCTTACAATTCAATAGTGGGTGGGGGCAATAACTCTTGCATACTTCATTACGTTGAAAATAATGCTGAATTAAAAGATGGAGACCTAGTGCTCGTAGATGCTGGATGTGAATATCAATACTACGCATCAGATGTGACACGAACCTTCCCAGTGAATGGCAAGTTTTCGCCAGAACAAAGAGAAATCTATTCGATTGTCTTAGAGGCCCATAAGCAATCCATGGAACAGGCTAAGCCGGGCAATAAATGGAACCTTATGCATGAAAAGTCTGTTGAAGTTATCGTAGAGGGACTTCTTTCTATTGGTCTTCTACAAGGCTCAAGAGATGAGATTATCGATAAAGGTGAATATTCAAAATTCTATATGCACCGAATAGGTCATTGGTTAGGAATGGATGTTCATGATGTTGGCAGTTATAAACAAGATGGAGACTGGAGACCGCTTGAAGAAGGAATGGTTATGACAGTTGAACCAGGTATTTATATATTAGATTCTATGGAGGGTGTGGATGACAAGTGGAAGGGCATTGGTGTGAGAATAGAGGATGATATAGCTATTACAGAATCAGGATTTGAGATATTAACACCCGATGTTCCCAGAACTATTGAAGAAGTAGAACAAACAGTCCAAGGTTAAGTGGATTATCAGGTATCAATTGTAGGTGGAGGAATTACGGGTGCTTTACTAGCACTTTATCTTGGCAAGGCAGGAATAAAAGTCTGTTTGATTGATAAAAATAAACCCTCTGAATCTATTGCCAACCCCGCTGTAGGAAGAACCGCTTCACTCAATCTTTCTTCAATTGAAACTCTAAAGGAAGTTGGGGTTTGGAATATTATTCAACAAAATTCTAAAACCTTCGACGAAATATTTGTCTGGGATTCGGAAGGTTCATCATCTGTCCAATTTAAAGCTACAGAGATATCAAGAAATAATCTAGGAGCAATAGTTCATAACAATATTATTCTTGAGGCTCTATTTAAAGAGGTAAAAAAACTCTCAGATGTTCATTTAATTGAAGAAGAATCAGTTAAGAATCTAACAGATGATCGTGACGGTGCGGTAATCATAACTGAGTCGGGTCTTAAAATTACTTCTGAAATAACCGTAGGCGCTGATGGTTCCCTGTCGCGTATTAGAGATTTGTCTAAGATGTCTATAAGAACTTGGAGCTATCATCAATTAGCCATAGTTTCTTCTGTAATAACTGAAGAGCCGCTCAAAGGGACTGCTTATCAAATATTTACAGACACAGGACCCATTGCTTTGTTGCCTTTATCTCACGAAGAGAACCTCGCTTCTCTGATATGGTCAACGGATCAGAGTTATGGAGAGAAACTCCTAAGTCTAGATAATGATTCTTTAATGTATGAACTGCAATTAAAAACAGAAGATAGATTTGGAGCAATTAAGCTTAATGAAGAGATCAGATCCTTTCCCTTGCATCAACTTCATGCAAAAAAGTTTTTTCAAGGAAGATCGGTACTAGTAGGTGATTCTGCTCATACTATCCATCCTTTGGCAGGTCAGGGCTTGAATCTAGGGATAGCTGATGTAAAAGCATTAGCAGAATTGGTTATTCCAGCTAATAGGTATGGGAAGAACTTGTATGATGAAAATATACTTGAAGCATACAGCAAAAAAAGAGAGCCAGAGAGTTACAAAATGATAGCGTTGATGGAGGCTTTTAAGAGGGGATTCGGTTCTGAAAATCCTTGGGTTAAGCTCGGAAGAAATTTTGCTTTCAACTTTGCCGGAAAGGCTAAGCCATTAAAGAGAAGGCTTATAAAAGAAGCGGCAGGTATTATTTAATTTTACCTTCAGTGTAAAGCACGTGTTTTCTAACAACAGGATCAAATTTTTTGATTTCCATCTTATCAGGCATAGCGGATTTGTTTTTATCTGTTGTATAGAAATGACCTGTTCCAGCTGAAGATACTAGTCTTATTTTCTCTCTCATATCTTTTCTCCTTTGGATCTTATGTCTGCTAGCACTTTATCAATACCGTTTTTATCTATGGTTCTCATGCCTCTCGCTGAGACAGTAAGGCTTATATACCTATTTTCTGATTCGACCCAAAACTTATGTTTGTGTAGATTAGGCTGGAAGGTTCTTTTGTTCCTATTCTTCGCGAACGAAACATTATTTCCCGCTTGAGGTTTTTTACCGGTCACTTGGCAGACTTTGGACATAACTTTCTTAAATAATTCTCTATAGAGTCGCGTTTTATACTAGAAGCATTGACAGAAAGCAAGAATAAGCCGTTATAATCTTGTACATCGAGGAATAAAATTTGGAATCCTTAGTTAATAAAAACATTATATTGGGCGTTACTGGTGGAATAGCAGCTTATAAATCAGCTGAAATAGTCAGGCATTTAAAAAAATCAGGAAGTTCTGTGCGCGTTGTAATGACTGCATCTGCAGAAGAATTTATTACCCCCTTAACCATGCAGGCTTTATCTGGAAATAGAGTTTCCACAGAGCTTCTTGATGTTGAAGCAGAGGCCGCAATGGGCCACATTGAATTAGCGAAATGGGCTGATGGCATCCTAATAGCACCAGCAACCGCAAACACATTGGCTAGACTTTCTTCAGGCAGAGGAGATGATTTACTATCGACTGTCACCCTTGCTTTTGACGGACCAATTGCCTTGGCTCCCGCAATGAATCAAGCTATGTGGAGAGATTCTAGAACTCAAGGAAATTTGGATAGCCTGATTGGTAATGGCTTCACTATTTGTGGGCCAGATTCAGGTGAACAGGCATGTGGGGATGTCGGTCTTGGAAGAATGTTAGAGCCCATTCAAATATTAGATATCTTTTCATCGTTATTTGATAAAGGAATATTGCTAGGAAAAGACGTACTAATAACTGCAGGTCCAACCCAAGAGCCCATTGATCCCGTGAGATTTATCACTAATAGGAGCTCTGGAAAAATGGGGTATAACTTGGCAGAGTCTGCAGTCCAAGCGGGTGCAAAGGTTACCCTCATTAGTGGTCCTGTAAATTTAGATCCTCCCTCAAACTGTCATCTTGTATCTGTTAATACAGCAAAAGAAATGTATGAGGCAGTTATGCATCATATAAAAGATAAAGATGTTTATATTGGTACAGCTGCAGTGTCTGACTATAGTCCAATAAAGTCTCATGATTCAAAAATCAAGAAAGATGGAAGTCAGTCCGCAATGGTTCTTGAGTTAAAAGAAAACCGAGATATTCTTAAATCTGTAAGTGAATTAAAAGAACGACCCTATGTCGTCGGGTTTGCCGCTGAAACAGACAACTTAATCGATAATGCTAAGAAAAAGTTAAATAATAAAAACCTTGATTTAATAGTGGCCAATGATGTGTCTGATAAAAATATTGGTTTTGATTCTGATGATAATGAAGTTACTCTTATTACTCAAAAGGAACAGAAGCTTTTAGAGAAACAAACTAAAAAGAAGATTTCAAATAAAATAATAGAGTTCATATCAGGGAGAATAAATGATTAAACTAACTAAACCGGAGAGTGTGGGAATTTCATCAGAAAGACTTGCAAATATAGGAGACTCTATGAGATCTCTTATTGATTCAAAAAAAATACCAGGAACAGTTACTCTAGTTGCAAGGAAAGGAGAGGTCGTTCATTTCGAGGCTAATGGCATGAGAGATTTAGAAAGAAATCTACCTATGGAAATAGATACTATTCATAGGATTTATTCACAATCCAAACCAATAACAGGTGCAGCTTTAATGATGCTATTTGAGGAAGGTAAGTTCCTGATGACCGACCCTCTTGCAAAATATCTTCCTGAGTTTTCAGATATGCAAGTTTGCGTAGGCGAAGAGAACGGCAAGATGAAGACCGAGGCGGCAACTTCTCCTATAACCATCCAACAACTCGCTTCACATACTTCAGGTTTGTCTTATTCATTTGTACCAGGTCCAGTTGGTGCTATGTATAACGCTGAAGAAGCCGAGAGAGGTTTGGGCAACATCCCAAGCGCTGGTGGAATGCTCTTTGCTGAAGGCACTAAGCCACCCTTTGGTAATCTTAGGGAATGGACCAAAGCATTAGCAGAACTACCTTTGGTCGCTCAACCTGGAACTGTATGGAATTATAGTGTTGGGATGGATGTTATGGGGGCACTCATAGAAGAGGTTTCTGGGATGACGTTTGGAGAATTTCTTCAGCAAAGGATTTTCGGTCCTCTTGGTATGGAAGATACCGGTTTTATGGTCCCGGAAGAGAAGTTAAATAGATTTGCTGCGAACTATGCACCCGTACCAGATAATATGATGTTAATGGATGATCCCGAAAAGTCAGGATATAGAACGCCACCTCAACTCGAATCTGGCGGTGGAGGTTTGGTGAGTACTGTAGGGGACTACCTTAAATTTGCGCAGATGTTGTTAAACAGAGGTGAATACGAAGGAAAAAGGTATTTAGGGAAAAAGACAGTTAAGTTCATGACTGCCAACCATATGGGTTCAGTAAACGCTAATGAAGGTCTGACCAGCCTTTTCAATATGCTTGGGAACGGATATCAAGTACAAGGTATGGGATTTGGTGTAACGGGATCAGTAGTTGTAAATCCAGCTCTTACAGGTCTACCGGTTTCAAAGGGGGCTTTTAGCTGGGGCGGCGCAGCCAGTACTCATTTTTGGATAGACAATAAAGAAGATCTTATTGGTATTGTTCATACGCAACTTTTGCCTGATGGAACATATCCTGTAAGAGAACTGATGCAATTAGCTACCTACCAAGCAATTATCGATTAGCAGGTAAGTAAAAAAAAGACGCTTGATGCGTCTTTTTTTTAATTTTGATCTTTAACTATTTTTCATCTGAAGGACTTTGTTCTTCAGCTTGTAGCTCTTCAGCGATAGTTTCTTCAGCCGGTGTTTCTTCTGTTGGCTCTTCATCAACAGGAGCCTCTACAGCTACAGCTTCTTCAACAACCACTTCTTCAACAGGAGTTTCTGCAGCCACAGATTCTTCAGCAACTACTTCCGCAGCTATAACTTCCTCGACAGGAGCTTCTTCAACTGCAGTTGCCGCTTTAGTTCTATTACCAAAACGTTTTTTGAACTTATCAACTCTACCGCCTTCATTTACAAATTTCTGCTTACCGGTATAAAACGGATGCGAGGCAGAAGAGATGTCAAGCACACAATATGGATATGTGTTTCCTTCCCACTCTTTTGTTTGATCTGTGTCTAGAGTTGAACGAATAAGAAAATACTCATCCACACTTGTATCGTGGAATAGTACTTCTCGGTATTCTGGGTGAATTTCTTTTCTCATTTAATAATTTTGATGGTAAAAATAGGTCGGCGCATTATACAAGACAGATAATACAAGGCAAATGCATAATTTAAATTAGAATGAACGATTATTAGTTTATGAGTTCAGATTTAGTAGAAGTTTTAGTCCCCATCCCCTTGATGGAGAAATTCTCCTATTTACCTCCAAAGAACAATACTTCTCTTTTAAAACAAGGATCAAGGGTTCTAATTCCTTTCGGTAAGAGAACACTAGTAGGTGTTGTGTGGAGTTTTTCAAAAAAAGATCCCACAGATAAAAGAAAATATAGACACATTGTTGAAGTGCTAGACGAGGCACCTCTATTGGACGCCCATTCGATTAATTTAGCTGAATGGGCCTCTCGTTATTACCATTACCCCTTAGGAGAGATAATTGCATACTTTTTCCCTCCTTCAATAAGAAAAGGTAAAGAAGCTAAATTCAGAGAGAGTAAATATTTAGAACTTACTTCTAAGGGATCCTTTTTACAATCCGAGGATTTAGCTCGTGCTCCTATTCAACAAAAGTTATTAGCTCTTTTAAAGGAAAAGAAAGAAATAACCCTTAAGTCTGCTCAGGCCTTTGGAATAAGTACAACTGCGATCAATAGTCTTATTGAGAAAGGGTATATCAATAGATTCTCTAGAGAATTATCGCCATACAAAAAATTAGAAAATAAAAAGTTATTGCCATCGAAGAAACTCAATCCAGAGCAAAAAGAAGCAGTGAAAGCTATCAATAGCGCACAAGGAAAGAATATAACCTTCTTATTGGATGGAATAACTGGAAGTGGAAAAACAGAGGTCTACTTGCAGGCAATTCAAGAAGTTGTTAATCAAGGCAAACAAGCTCTAATCCTCATCCCCGAGATAGGTCTTGCTCCTCAAGCAGAGGAAAGATTCAAAGAGTATTTTGGAGATAGGGTTATGTCTTTCCATTCTGCTAAAAATGACCGTGAGAAAGTTGATGCATGGTTAGGTGCCTCTAGAGGCTTGGTTGATATTATTATTGGCACTCGTTCAAGCGTTTTCTTGCCGATGAAGAACCTAGGTATCATTATTGTAGATGAGGAGCATGACCTTTCTTTTAAGCAAATGGATAAGTTTAGATATTCTGCTAGAGATATGGCTTTGTATAGAGCAAAACTTGAAAAAGTCCCCGTTGTTTTGGCATCAGCTACTCCATCTCTAGAAACATTAAAAAATGCAGAGGAAGATAAGTACAAAGTACTCAAGTTAAGTAAGAGGGCTACTGGAGCAAGTTTACCCACTTTTCAGGCTGTAGATTTACGAGGCAAAGAATTAAACGAAGGATTAAGTAAAGAACTGCTAGAGGCCACTCACTTGGAACTATCAAAGGGAAATCAGGTATTAATTTTCTTGAATAGACGAGGCTATGCCCCGTCAATGATTTGTAAAGTTTGTGGATGGATTTCCAATTGTGACAGATGTGATGCGCTTATGACTGTTCATAAGAATCCATTTAAGCTTCACTGCCATCACTGTGAGGCACAAAAAACTTATCCTAACAAATGTCAGTCTTGCGACTCTAATGATTTTTTGACCTATGGTTTTGGCACGGAAAGAATTGAAGAGTTCTTGCAAGGTCATTTTCCAGAGGCGATGACTTTAAGAATAGATAGCGATTCAACAAGAAAAAAAGAAACACTAAATGAGTATTTTAATGAAATAAGGAAAGGGAAGCCGATGATCTTATTAGGCACTCAGTTATTAGCTAAGGGCCATCATTTTCCGGATGTAACACTGGTTGGAATTATAGATGCAGATTCTGGCTTATTCAGTGCCGACTTCAGGGGAAGTGAACGAGTTGCTCAGTTGATGACTCAAGTTTCTGGACGAGCAGGAAGAGACAAAAAGCCAGGTCGGGTTATTTTGCAATCCTACTGTCCAGATCATCCCCAAATTGAAGAAATCATCACAGGAAGCTATGAAGGATTTGCAAAAAAATTATTAGAAGAAAGAAAAAGTTCAAAGATCCCCCCGTTCACCTTTCAGGCCAAAATCTTTGCCGAATCCCCAAAAAGTTTAGTCAGTAGAGATTTCATTTTAAATTTACTGAATAGGGCAAACGTCGATGAAAAGGTGAAAGCCAATGTTCGTCTTGTAGGGCCTCTACCATCTGTCATGGAAAAAAAATCTGGTGTCTACAGATGGGAATTAAGTATCTTTTCGGCCAGTAGATCAAATTTACATAAGTTCTTGGATGTGATGCAATCTAGGCTTTATGACGCGAAAGCATCGAAACAGGTGAGATGGGCCATTGATGTAGACCCATTGTCATCAATTTAGGTCTATTCCTGTTAGCTCAGTACTAATCCTCCAAAGTGATTCAGATTGTTCTGTGCTTTTTGCAGCCTCTGAAATTTTTTCTATCTTACAGTCAACAAAATACTCTCCTGAGATGTTTTCAACCTCGGGCGATGAACAAAGATAAATAGAAGTTTCGGCGCCTTTGTCAGTTTTTCTTGCAAATGGTTTAGCTAGAAACATAAGAACGGTCCATAAAGTCTTATTATTATTTGATCCAATACCAGTACTAACGAAACCTGGGTGCAAGCAATTTACGGTTACCCCAAAATCAGAGAGCTTTGTGGATAGGGCTTTTGTAAACAAAATATTAGCCAATTTAGATTGTCCATAAACTTGCATAGGTTTGTAGTTCTCTTTTGACTGTAAATCATCAAAATTCATATTTTTTACAAACTGATGTGCACCTGAAGCAACGTTAATAACCCTAGATCCTTCAGTTTGTTTAAGCTTTTCTGAAAGCATTAAAGTGAAAGTAAAGTAAGCGAGATGATTGACTGAAAAAACTTCCTCTAGTCCATCAACTGTTTCATTTCGCTCTCTGTTCATTATTCCTGCGTTATTCAAAAGAATATCTAAGGGCTTATCCAAAGATAGAAATTGTTCGGCTGCTTTTTTAACCTGATCTTGAGACGATAGATCAGCAATTATCATAGTGGCTTCTCGTCCAGAATCTTTTAATAGTTGTTCTTTTAGCTTATTTCCTTTTTCTTCATTTCTAGCAATAAAGATTATTTCTGCACCCATTTTATTGAGTTCTTTTGCTGATTCTTCTCCAATTCCATTTGTAGCGCCTGTTATTAAACAAATTTTATTTTCTAAGTGTTGATCCATTGTTATTGCCTTTAATCTTTGTAAGTATTAGATTTAATCTATGAGTCTATATGAAAAATATGTTCTGCCAAAATTTCTTAATTGTGCATGTGGATCAAAGCCAGTTGCCCGTCAAAGGGAGAAGGTGGTTCCTCTAGCCGAAGGGAAGGTACTTGAAATAGGTATCGGCTCAGGCCTTAACCTACCTTTTTATGATAAGACTAAAGTAGATGAAATCTGGGGCCTAGATCCTTCTGAGGAGCTGAGTGAGATGGCTAGAGCAGTTGCAATCCAAGAAGGCATGGAGGTTAACTTCATATCTTCTGGCGCTGAAGAGATTCCTTTGCCTGATGATCATTTTGATTCTGTTTTAATCACCTACACCATGTGTACTATCCCAGAAGTCATTAGAGCTAATACAGAAATTAGAAGAGTCCTTAAAAACCAAGGAAAAATGATATTTTGTGAGCATGGAGCCGCACCTGATGACAATATAAGAAAATGGCAAAAAAGAATAAATCCTTTTTGGGGAAAGATTGCAGGTGGTTGCAATATAGATAGGAACATTCCTTCGCTAATTCAAGATTCTGGATTTGATATCATTGAAATAGAGGAGATGTATCTTCCTAATACACCCAAAATCGCCGGGTATAACTTTTGGGGCTATGCGGTTAGTAGATAATAAAATCAGAGTGGCCAGGATTAGGATTCTCACTAATGAATTTCTATCAAGGAAAGACTGGCTATGTTTATTAGACTCATAATTCTATTGTCCTTCTTTCATTCTTCGTTGCTAGTTAGCGATCAAAGAATGGTTATTCATGAAGGCGTTGAAAGAGAATATATAATTCACGTTCCCGAGAATCTCAATCAAGATTCCCCCATTGTTTTTGTTATACATGGTTACACGGGCTCTGCAGAAGGAATTGCTGCCTACACAGGCATGAATAGTATTGCCGAAAGAGAGGGGTTTATAGCTGTTTACCCACAAGGCACTATAGATAGTAATGGAAATACATTTTTTAATGTAGGTTACGAATTTAATGACGACTCACCGATTAATGATGTCTCATTTATTAGAGAATTAGTAAGGTCTATTTCTCAAGAATTCAATCTCAAAAGAAAGAAAGCTTTTGCTACTGGTATGTCTAATGGCGGGGACATGAGTTATCTATTAGCCTGTACTTCTTCTGATTTATTTAAAGCAGTTGCTCCTGTGGCAGGGGTTCTTATGAAAGGATTAAAAGACAGTTGCGAATTAAGTAGCCCAGTACCTATTTTTGAAATACATGGAACAGCGGATAAGATTTCTTTGTTTGAAGGAGACTTGAATAATGAAGGAGGCTGGGGCGCTTATTATGATTTACCTTCAACAATAGATTTTTTTGCTGAAAGATATCAACTCACTAATAAGTCTGTAAAACAAATGACCAGTAAAGAATCTGGTGCAGATTATGATATTTTCTTTGAAAGGCATTGGGCAGACGATCTTGAAGAGGAAGTATGGATGTATAGGATAGAGGATGGCCGTCATGTATGGCCGGGTATAAAACTTAATTGGTGGGATAATCCTCTGGCTTGGTTTTACTTTGGATCTGGAAATGAAGATATCAATGCTTCTGAAGAAGTATGGGCATTCTTCAAAAAATATCTCTAATTAGTTAATGACACTAAGACTTCTCGGTCTTTCTCTCCTGAAAAAGGCTTTCTACCATGCATAACTCGATAGTTGTCTATCAATAAAATATCATTATCCTTCCAATGTCTAAGCAGGGTTAGTGATTTGGCCAATTCAGAAATCATTTGAATACTCGCCTCAGGTATTTCTTCACCATTGCCAAATTTGACAGGTAAGAGGTCATCTTCTGAATTCTTTTTCCAACCCAAAGAAGCTGCAAGGACTTGGTTAAAAAATGATTTACTACCATCCTTTAATTCCTTGATAGCCTCAAACGTTTTGGTTGTTACAGATAAATTGTCGCCCTCAATCCAGTTCCAAGAATAACCAAGATCATTTAGCCTGATTTCAGCGTCATCTTTAGATATAACTCCTAAAGTTTTTTGCCAACTTCTTCCTTGTCCAGAGACCAACTCATCTCCATTGGACATTACAGAATTATAAATGACCCCATTTTCCTGAAACTTAGCTAGTAATCCTGCATCTTCCTTGAGAATTGCAGTATAAAGATGATCAGAACGGCATAAAGGGGTTTGCCCTCCATTCAGAGAAGCAGATTTACAAAAAAAGAAAATATTTTTGGGGTAGATGGGCGTCTGGGCCATTTCATGATGAAGAAAAATTTCTATTTCTTTTGGTGCCTCATTAGCTGTGAATACCTTATTAGTTTTATTTATCCTTACTGCATTTGAAAGGGACTCTTCATAAGTAAATGTATCGTAATTAAAAGATGATATGAAAAGATCAAAGTCTTCAGCATTTTCTATTGGAAGTCCGCTAAAAAGAACGGCCCCATATTCTTCAAGTTGAGACTCAACAGAACCTTTGTTTTCATTAACCCAATTTTTTGTCGATGCTGCAGTTGATAACCCTAAATCATTTTCTATTTCTTGTAAGAAAACTTGACTATTCATAGATTGGGAAGAAAGTATTAAAGGCATCTTCGCAAAATACACCTGGATCGTTATATCTCTTATTAATATTCAAGGCTGATATCTGATCTAATATGAATGGGTCTAGTTTAATTAATGAAGCATCCAAATTTTCTTTCATGCGTGCTTCATTAGAACTCTTAACTACAATTGAAGTTCCTCTGTTTAAAGCCCAGCTTAGAATTAATTGTGCAGGTGATACATTGAGATCTTTTGCAATTGATTTAATGCTCTCATTCTTTAACAGAGACTCACTCTCTTCAGCGCCTCCTAGCTCCTCGTATGATAAAGAGCCTAGAGGAGAAAAAGCCGTTACCTCAAGTCCATAGTTTTTTGCTAAACGAATAAGTTTTTCTTGAGTTAGATAAGGATGAGACTCCACTTGAAGTATTTCAGGTTTAGTTTCAGAGTAGTTCATCAGATCATGCAGTAAACTTGAGGAGTAATTGCAAATGCCAATATGTTTAGCCAAACCCTCTGTCTTTAACATCTCCATAGCATGCCAAGTATCTGAGAGCGGAACCCTAGAGGGAATCATTACGGGTTCTTTACTATCTGGGTCATTGAACCACTCTGGCGGATATCTTTGGTCGAAAGGTACAAACTCCAACGAAATAGGAAAGTGAATCATGTAGAGATCTAAATAATCTAATTGCAAATCCTGAAGTGTTTTCTCTAAAGCAGGCTTAACATGATCAGGATGATGATAGGTATTCCATAGTTTTGATGTTACCCATAGATCTTCTCTTTTACATAGCCCCTGATCGATAGCTGCTTTTATACCTGCACCAACTTCTTCTTCATTGGCATAGTCTGAAGCTGAATCTAAATGTCTGTACCCAGCCTCTATGGCCCTATAGACAGTATTCGAACAAACATCTTTTGGGACTTTCCAAAGTCCAAAGCCAACTTGTGGCATATCTTTTATAGATTTATATTTCATTTTAATTTTTTAAGAACTCTTTTAGATTAACCGCTTCACCTGTTTTGATTGATTCTTGTGCAGCCATACCCAGAATAATTGAATTCAGCCCATCCAAGCAATTTACTAAAGGTTGATTGCCAGTTTTTATGCATTCTATCAATTCTAAATGCTCTACATAACTTGCACCATGATGAAAGCCTATTTCTTTGACTCTTGTGTCTTCTTTAATTTCTATCGTGCTATGAGAATTTAATTTTCTATTTGTTAATAAAAGCTCATTACCAGGAATACGAGTCTCCAATTTACCCCTATCCCCGGTCAAAATAATCTCTTGCTCGTACTTTCCTCCTTCTGCAAACATGCACAAATCAAGCATAGCTCTTTGACCATCTTCATAATCTATAAGGACAAATGAATTATCAATTATGTCTGGAATTTTGCCATCATACTGCTCATCTAGATGATTTACAGATTGATCTCCTGATGCATAAACTTTTATTGGTTTACTGGGCATCATAAGATTCATGAGATCAAAGAAATGACAGCATTTTTCTACTAGGGTTCCGCCTGTATTTTTATTAAATCTATTCCAGTTCTCAACCTTTTGTAGAAATGGAAACCTATGTTCCCTTATAGATAACATTTTTATATCACCAATCTCTTCCGCGTGATTAATCAAAGACTGAATAGGTGCCATGAACCTGTACTCCAGACCAATCCAAACAATA
>ENA-OWPI01001085-OWPI01001085.1-marine-metagenome-genome-assembly--contig:-NODE-1085-length-32195-cov-14.653372_pt1 | contig 32195 bp, 33 predicted proteins | sample MGYA00238138_ERZ651775 | MGnify/ENA primary metagenome ERZ651775 (study PRJEB26906, sample SAMN06265043) | marine metagenome | isolation source: Helgoland LTER site | place: Germany:Helgoland, sampling...
GTTTTATATTTTTAAAAATTTCATCAGCTTTATATCCAAATGATGAAGTAATAACTGAAGTATTTGTTACACGAGACTCTAATGTATCTCTAATTGCTTGTGGTTGTTCAAAGATCTCCTTTTGCATAAAATGATCATAAGTGCCCTTATCAACTTGACCTGCTTTAATCTTGGACTTTATTACTGGTCGGTCAACCAAGTTTCCATCAAGGTCAAAAATTGTAATCTTATTTAATTTAATTTCAGCAACATCACCATCTTCTAGAAAAATGAATTTTTTGGTTTCTGATAATAATGCCATTTGATCAGATGCAACATAGTTTCCATTTGAACCAATTCCTATCACTAAAGGCGAACCTTTTCTTGTAGCGATGATTTGGTCAGGAAATTTTGATGACATAATGCCAAGCCCATAAGAGCCTTCAAATGACTTAACTACTTTTTGAACAGATTCAATTAGAGTTTTGCTTGATTTTATTGCATAGTCAATTGCATGCGCTATAACCTCAGTATCTGTTTCTGATTTAAACTCATAACCAAGCTTTTTTTGATCATTTTTTAATTCAACATAATTCTCAATAATTCCATTATGGACCACGCTAACTGAGTTCTTGGATATGTGTGGATGAGCGTTAAGACTTGATGGTTCACCATGGGTTGCCCATCTTGTATGTGCAATACCAATGTTGCCTTTTATCTTATTACTTCTTTCATTTAAGTTTTTTTCTAGATTTTTAACTTTTCCAACAGACCTTGCTCTATTAAAAGTATTCTTCTCTGACAGCACAATAAGACCAGAGGAGTCATAGCCTCTGTACTCTAATCTATTTAACCCTTCTAAAAGAAGTGGTGTAATATTTGAATTTGTAACACCGCCAACTATTCCACACATAACAAATAACTTAAATATAAAAAAGAATATGTAATTATAGTTAATAATGAAATCTAACCCAACATGATGAATTTTATTTAATTATCCATTCAACTTTGAATAACTTAGCAATTTAGAGTTGTTTTGAGTTTTAGCTTATAATGAAAAGCATAATGAAAGCTGATCTACACAATCATTCATACTATTCAGATGGATTACTATCCCCCAGTGAGGTAGTAAGGTTAGCTAGCAAGGCCAACTGTGATTTATTTTCTTTGACTGATCATGATACAACAGATGGTATTGCTGAAGCTAAGTTAGAAGCTGATAAAGTAGGTTTGAACCTAATCAATGGTGTTGAAATATCTGCGTTTTGGAGAAATATGGCTATCCATATAGTTGGTTTGGGAGTTGATGTTAATAATGATATTCTTCAAACTGGTTTGGAACATAATAAAAATTTAAGAAAAATTAGAGCAGAAAAAATAGCTCTTAGTTTGCGGCGTTCTGGAATTAGGGATGCATTAGAAAAAGCTCAAATTATAAGTGGGGGTCATATGCTTACACGAACTCATTTTGCGCAAATGTTAATTCAAGAAGGTTATTGCAAAGATATGAAGTCAGTTTTCAGACGATATCTTACTGGGAAAAAGCCTGGAGGTGTAAGAGTAGATTGGAAAGATTTTGATGAGGTTATCAATTGGATACAATCAGCTGGAGGTAAAGCATTTATTGCGCATCCTTTTCGTTATCGAATGACACATACCAAAATAAAAAAATTGATTAGGGACTTTAAAGAAGCTTCTGGAGATGGTTTTGAAGTTGTTAATGCAAATAGTTCTAGAGAGGAAATTACTCTTGCAAACCAGTGGTCAGAAGATCATGATTTACTAGCATCATGTGGCTCAGATTTCCATGGATGGCCTAATCAAAGAGTTCAAATAGGAAATTTGACCGAGCTACCTAATCCTAAAAGAGCTGTTTGGAGTCACATATAGTGGCATTATTCCTTGATATTCATCCTGATAACCCCCAGTCAAGGCTAATTAGTAAAGTAACTGAAACTTTAAAAAGTGGTGCTGTAATTGCTTATCCAACTGACTCTGGTTATGCTTTAGGTTGTTCATTAGGCAATAAGAATGCGATGGATAGAATTATAAAAATTAGACAATTAAAAAGACACCATCACTTTACATTAATGCTTAAAGATTTGTCACATGTTGGAGAGTATGCAAAATTAAATAACTCAGGATTTAGATTATTAAAAAAAATATTACCAGGTGCATACACCTTTATTCTTGAGGGAACAAAAGATATACCTAATCGTTTACTGAATGGCAATAGAAAGACAATTGGTGTGAGGGTTTCAAGTAATGCAATTGTGCAATCAATATTGGAGGATTTGATGGAGCCAATGATGAGTGTTTCATTAATTATGAAGGGTTATGAGTTTTACCACGGTAATGATGTTAAGACAGTTCTAAATAATTCAATTGATCTTATTATTGATTCAGGTCACTGCCCACCAGAGCCAACGACAGTCATAGACATTTCAGAGAACGATATAGTTGTCCTAAGAGAGGGAGCAGGAAGTCTCGAATTTGTAAATTGATACTACTTGTTTTTAAAATGTAATTACAATATAATTACATTATGGCAAAAATCATAAAAATTGGCAACTCTCAGGGCATCAGAATTCCTAAACCAATCATCTCTCTTGCAAAGCTTGAAGATCAAGAGCTTGAATTTGTTTTATTGGATAGTGGTTTACTAATAACACCTGAAAAAAAAGTGAGAATAGGTTGGGACAATAAAAACAAACATGAACTAACTGCAAAATGGGAATGGAGTAAGAGCTAATGAAGCGTTTTGAGGTCTGGCTTGTTATGAAGAATCCTGAGTATGGTCGCGTTGTTGATAATTTGGGTCTTTGCACGATTGTGACTCCTGACGAACTCAACAATTTGACAAGTCTTTTGGTAGCTCCAATGACAACATCATACGAAGAAATTCCTAGTCGAGTTCCTTGTAATTTTGAGGGTGCAAAGGGCTTCATAATGACAGACCAAATTAGGGCAGTTGAAAAGCATTGCTTTATTAAAAAATTAGGCGAACTTGAATCTGAGGTTCAAGTGAATCTATGTGATTGCCTTCAAGAGTTTTTTGCTTACTAACTAGCCCTGTGAGTATAATCATCTCATTTATATGTAAATCAATTTCAAAATGAAGACTGCTGAAATTCGTCAGAAATTTTTAACTTACTTTGAGAGTCATGGACACTCAATTCAGCAGAGTGCTTCTTTAGTTCCTCATAATGACAACACTTTGCTCTTTGTAAACGCTGGAATGGTTCCTTTCAAAGATTTTTTTACTGGTGCTGCAAAAAAGCCTTTTGACAGAGCAGTTTCATGTCAAAGGTGTGTCAGAGCTGGTGGAAAACATAATGATTTAGATAATGTAGGATATACCGCTAGGCACCATACATTTTTTGAGATGTTGGGTAACTTTAGTTTTGGCGACTATTTTAAAAGCGAGGCAATTCGATTTTGTTGGGATTTCTTAACGGTTGAGCTTGGTCTTCCAAAAGAAAAGCTCTGGGTCAGTGTGTTTGAAGACGATGATGAGGCTGTAGACATATGGGTTAATGAGATTGGCTTTCCTATTGATAGGATATCAAGATGTGGTGCAAAAGATAATTTTTGGCAAATGGGTGATACAGGACCTTGCGGACCATGCAGTGAGGTTTTTTATGATCATGGAGACCATATTGAAGGTGGGCCACCAGGAACCCCAGAAGAGGATGGAGACAGATTCATTGAGATATGGAATTTAGTTTTTATGCAATTCGATCGTCAAATAGATGGCACTTTGGTTCCTCTTAAGTCTACTGGTGTAGATACTGGAATGGGTCTTGAGAGATTGGCAGCTGTTATTCAGCATGAAAATAATAACTATGATATTGATAGCTTTAAAGAGTTGACGAGCGCTGTTGTAGCGTTAACACCTAAAGCAGAAAAAGTCAAGCAGAGCCATGCTTCAGTGCGCGTCATTGCAGATCATATCCGATCTACAGCGTTTATGGTCGTTGATGGCATACTGCCCTCTAATGAGGGGAGAGGTTACGTACTTAGACGAATTATTAGAAGAGCGATTCGTCATGGCCATAAGTTAGGAATTAGTGAAACCTTTTTCTATAAACTGGTGTCTGTTTTATCAGATCAAAATCAAAAAGCATACCCAGAACTTTTATCGAGTAAAGAATTAGTAGAGCAAGCACTGCAAAAAGAAGAGGAGCGATTTATTCAGACTCTCGATACGGGCATGGGAATTCTTGAAAGTGCAATTGAAGCCATCTCTGGCGATGAGATTAGTGGAGATATAGCCTTTAAGCTCTATGATACTTATGGCTTTCCAGTTGACCTTACAGCTGACGTTGCAAGGGAGAGGGGCTTGAAGATTGATATGGCCGGCTTTGATTCACAAATGAATCAACAAAGAGATCGTGCAAGAAATGCTGGCGATTTTGATTCCAAAAAATCAAATGTAGTAATTGAAGATTCAACTGAGTTTTTAGGTTATGAGCACTCTGAAAATACTGCGATTGTTAAAGCGATCATTAAAGAAAGCCAATCTATAAATGAATTAAATCAGGGCGAACAAGCCATTTTAATTCTAGATAAAAGTAGTTTTTATGGTGAATCTGGAGGTCAGTGCGGTGATCATGGCATTTTATCCAATAAAAACTGTCTATTCAATGTGACAGATACTCAAAAACAAGCCTCCAATGCATATGAACACTATGGCACTCTTGATTCTGGATCTATTAAGCTTGGTGATAAGGTAGATGTTGCAATAGACACAGATAGAAGAAAAAAAATTATGCGTAACCACTCTGCAACCCATCTCCTTCATGAGGCTTTAAGGCAGGTTTTGGGTGATCAGGTCAAGCAAAAAGGATCCCTAGTTGAATCAGATAAATTAAGATTTGATTTCTCTCAAGATGAGCCAATCTTACAACCAGACCTAGATCAAGTCGAGGCTATAGTAAATGAGCAAATTCTAGGTAATACAGAAGTCAATACTGAGTTAACAGATATTAAAACCGCAAAAAAGAGGGGAGCTATGGCCCTTTTCGGTGAAAAATATGGAGAAGAGGTCAGAGTTCTATCAATGGGAGATGATGACTTTTCAGTTGAGCTATGTGGGGGAACGCACGTTCAAAGATTAGGTGATATCGGCAGATTCAAAATCACCTCTGAGAGTGGAATAGCCTCTGGAGTTAGAAGGATTGAGGCCGTTACTGGTTTAGAAGCTTATCAACTCGATAAAAATAATGAAGAAAATATAAATATGATTGCTCATCTTACAAAATCAAATTCAACTGCAGTTATCGACAAAGTAAAACAGCTCATCAACAATCAAAAAAGTCTTGAGAAACAAGTCGCTACCTTTCAAAAGCAATTAGCTAGCGATCAAAGTGATACTTTAATAACGAATGCTATTGATGTTAATGGGCTCAAACTCCTTGCGACTGAAGTCTCAGGCGTCTCCTCAAAAGATTTGAGAGAATTAGCTGATAAATTGAAAGACAAGCTGGTTTCTGCGATAGTCGTTTTAGCTGTTGTATCGAACAACAAAGTTTCTCTTGTCTCAGCCGTCACAAAAAATCTCACCGATAAATACCAAGCGGGAAATATTCTAAATCATGTCGCATCTCAAATTGGCGGCAAAGGTGGTGGAAGGGCAGATATGGCGCAAGGTGGTGGAACTGATGTAGAAAAACTTGCCCAAGCACTAGAGTCTGTTAAGGAATTAATTGAATAAAAAAGAAAAAGTAAAGTGCTAGGACTTAGTTAATGGACTGGCAACAAATATCTTTTGAAGTTCAAAAATCTGAAGTAGATTTGATATCAGAAGTGCTTGTGGGTCTTGGCAGTCTATCGATTACATTCAAAGATGCGCAAGGTAATGATATCTATGAGCCTCCAGTTGGAACAACGCCTTTATGGGAAAAGGTTACGGTAACAGCTTTGTTTTCATCTGAGATGAGCAAGGACTATGTAGAGAAGACTATCTTAGAAATCTGTGATATTAATATTTCTGATGCCTCCAGCCTTAAAGATAAGGTTTGGGAGAAAGAGTGTCAAAAAGACTTTCCTGCAATGCAGTTTGGAAAAAAGCTATGGGTATGCCCTTCATGGGATATAAAACCGGAACTATCAACTGGAGCCATTGTTATTGAGATGGATCCAGGTCTAGCTTTTGGAACTGGAACGCACCAAACGACAAGTCTATGTTTAGAATACTTGGATGAAAACCCACCAGTAAACCTTGACGTCATTGATTTTGGTTGTGGAACTGGAATTCTGGCGATAGCAGCTGCAAAGCTTAAAGCTAAAAGCGTTTTAGCTATTGATAATGACCCTCAGGCTGTCATTGCAAGTCATGAGAATGCCAATAAAAATCATTGCAATGATGTCATTAATACCATTCATTCAATGGACCAAGATAATTCATCACGCTGTGATTTACTTATAGCAAATATACTTGCAAATCCAATTATTGAATTAGAGCCTCTTTTTTCAGAGTTTTTAAAATCAAATGGCACCATCCTTCTTTCTGGAATTATAAAAGATCAGGTTAAAGAAGTAGTCAGTTGCTATTCTCAAAACTTCACTGACATTAAGCTTGCCAATAAAGATGAGTGGTATAGAATTTCAGCAACTAGAAAATTTTCTTAAGAATTTTATGATATTTTTTAGCCGCCGCCAACTGCATCAATAACCTCAATCCGGTCTTTGGCCTCTAAAAAAAATGAAGAATGCTTTGATTTAGGGATAATTGATTCATTGATCTCAACAGCAATTCGCTTATTTCGAAAGCCTAATTGATTAATAAGGTCATCTATATTTGAATTTTGAGGGAGAGAAATTTCCTCACCGTTGACAAAGATTTTCACAGAAACATCAAGTTGTAAATACTAAGTAGATTATAACATTGGATTCTTAAATTCAAGATAAATTCTCTACAAACACATGGTAAAATTTCCCAAGTTTTTGATCCCTCAACAGGAGTAAAGTTTTGCCTCAAACTGCCATATTAGCACTCGAAGATGGTACAGTTTTTTGGGGAAAATCAATTGGTTCTATTGGCCAAACTGTTGGTGAAGTTGTTTTTAATACAGCAATGACAGGCTACCAAGAAATACTCACGGATCCTTCCTACTGTCAGCAAATCGTAGCACTGACCTATCCTCACATTGGTAATACTGGAATTAATATTGTCGACCAAGAATCTTCAAATGTTTATGCTTCTGGTTTAATTATAAGAGATCTTCCTTTGGCTTATAGTAATTGGCGCTCTGAAATGAGCCTTGATAACTATCTTTCTACTAATAATATTGTTGCTATTGCTAATATAGATACTCGGGCGCTTACTAGACATTTACGAATTAATGGAGCGCTTAAAGGATGTATTATGGCTTATGATTCTATTGATTCAAACGCAGCAGTTCAAAAGGCTAAAGAATTTCCTGGTCTCAAAAATATGGACTTAGCTAGAGTGGTTTCAACATCTAAAACTTACAGCTTTAATCAGGGTTCATTTGATATCGAAAATGCCACGTTTAATAAGAGTGTGTCCAAATTCAAAGTGGCAGTCTATGATTATGGAGTCAAGAAAAATATTCTAAGAATGCTTGTTGATCGGGGCTGTGAGCTAACCGTTTACAATGCTCAAACGCCTCTCGAAGAGCTGCTCGAAAATAATCCTGATGGTGTTTTTCTCTCTAATGGTCCTGGAGATCCTGAGCCATGTGATTATGCTATCAGTAATATCAAACAATTATTAGAGAAACAAATACCGATGTTTGGTATATGTTTGGGTCATCAGCTATTATCATTAGCCTGCGGTGCAAAAACAGAAAAAATGAAGTTTGGACATCATGGTGCAAATCATCCAGTGCAAGACCTTAATTCTCAAAGAGTTATGATTACATCTCAAAATCATGGCTTTGCAGTCTCGGATCAGAATATGCCTGATAATGTTGAAATTAGCCACAGGTCTCTTTTTGATAAGAGTATTCAGGGCATCAGAATCAAAGATAAGCCTGCCTATAGTTTTCAGGGGCATCCTGAAGCATCACCCGGACCACACGACGTCAGTTACTTATTTGATGAATTTATAGGACTGATGTCGTCATGAAATTAAATGCTATATATTATTCTGATTAGAAATGCCTAAAAGACAAGACATTAAAAGTATTTTAATTATTGGTGCTGGACCGATTGTCATTGGCCAAGCATGCGAATTTGATTACTCTGGTGCACAAGCATGCAAAGCTTTAAGAGAAGAGGGCTTCAGGGTGATATTGGTTAATTCAAATCCTGCAACTATCATGACAGATCCAAAAATGGCAGATGCAACCTATATTGAGCCTATTGAGTGGAAAACTGTAGAAAAAATTATTGAAAAAGAAAAACCAGATGCTCTTCTTCCAACCATGGGTGGCCAAACTGCACTTAACTGTGCCCTTGATCTTGATCGTCACGGCGTTTTAGAAAAACATAAGGTTGAGATGATTGGCGCAAACAAGGAGGCAATTGATAAAGCTGAGGATAGAGAACTATTTCGCCAAGCCATGCTTAAAATTGGGCTCGATATGCCTAAAGCTGCGATAGCTCACACACTTGAAGATGCTCTAAAAGTCCAGGAGCAGGTTGGCTTTCCAACAATCATTCGCCCCTCATTTACAATGGGTGGCTCTGGTGGTGGAATTGCTTACAATAAGGAGCAATTTGTAGAAATATGTCTGCGAGGTCTTGATTTATCTCCAACTAATGAGTTATTAATTGAAGAGTCTATTTTGGGCTGGAAAGAATTTGAAATGGAGGTCGTTAGAGATAATAAAGATAACTGCATCATTATCTGCTCTATTGAAAATTTTGATCCAATGGGGGTTCATACAGGAGACTCAATAACGGTAGCCCCTGCACAGACGCTGACTGACAAAGAGTACCAAGTCATGCGAAATGCTTCTTTGATGGTTCTTAGAGAAATTGGTGTCGACACAGGTGGTTCAAATGTTCAGTTTGCTGTTAATCCTGATAATGGCAGACTAACCATCATTGAAATGAACCCAAGAGTTTCTCGATCATCTGCTTTAGCATCTAAAGCGACTGGCTTTCCGATTGCGAAAGTAGCTGCCAAGTTGGCAGTTGGCTATACGCTTGATGAATTAGATAACGACATTACAGGTGGAAAGACACCTGCGTCATTCGAGCCATCTATTGACTATGTTGTAACAAAAATTCCAAGGTTCGCATTTGAGAAATTTCCACAGGCTGATGACCGACTAACCACTCAAATGAAATCTGTTGGTGAAGTAATGGCAATGGGCTCTACATTCCAGGAGTCACTTCAAAAAGCACTCAGGGGTCTTGAAACTGATAAATCTGGTCTGGATCCAATTGTAGATATTTCAATCTATGATTCAAAATCAAAAATAAGAAGTGAACTTCTTTCTGCTGGCGCCGAGAGAATATTTTATTTAGCTGATGCCTTTAGAATGGGTATGAGTGTACAAAATGCATTCGATCTCTCTAAGATTGATCCTTGGTTCTTAGCGCAAGTTGAAGACATTGTCCTTTCAGAAAATTCAATTCAAGGACAAGATATAAAAAGCATAAAGTCTGAAACAATTCGTGAACTTAAGCAGAAGGGTTTTTCAGATAAGAGGCTCTCAGAAATCCTCAATTGCTCAGAAGCAGAATTTAGAAATTTAAGACTATCATTTAATATTAAACCAGTTTTTAAAAGGGTTGATAGCTGTGCTGCTGAATTTGATACGCAGACTGCTTATCTATATTCTACCTATCAATCTGAGTGCGAATCAAGTCCAACCGACAATAAAAAAATTATGATCTTGGGAGGTGGGCCAAATAGAATCGGGCAAGGAATTGAGTTCGATTACTGCTGCGTTCACGCATCTTTAGCGCTTCAAAAAGATGGATATGAGACCATCATGGTTAATTGTAATCCAGAAACTGTTTCTACTGATTATGATGTCTCAGATAGGCTTTATTTTGAGCCGCTCACACTCGAAGATGTTCTAGCAGTTATTGAAATTGAAAAACCAGAGGGCATTATTGTTCATTACGGGGGGCAGACACCTCTTAAACTCGCAGAAGCTCTTGAAAAAAGTGGTGCTAATATCATTGGAACAAGTCCAGACTCTATAGACCTTGCTGAGGATAGAGAGCGCTTCCAAAAAATGATACAAAAACTTAAATTAAAGCAACCAGTTAACGACACAGCAAGATCACAAGATGAAGCGGTAGAAATTGCAAATTCAATTGGCTTTCCTTTGGTGGTCAGGCCTTCATATGTTTTAGGCGGCCGTGCGATGGAAATTGTCTATGATAATGAAAGTCTTGAAAGGTACATGAAGACTGCCGTAAAGGTCTCCAATGATTCACCTGTACTATTAGATTCATTTTTAGATCATGCTATTGAGGTTGATATAGATGTCATTAGTGATGGCAAGGATATAGTCATTGGTGGGATTATGGAGCACATCGAGCAGGCTGGAATTCATTCAGGTGATTCTGCATGCTCACTTCCACCTCACTCTTTGCCTACATCTGTTCTTGATGAAATGCGGCGACAAGTCAAACTGATGGCCAAAGAATTAAAAGTTATTGGGTTAATGAATACCCAGCTTGCCTATCAAGATGAAGAAATTTATGTGATTGAGGTAAACCCAAGGGCTTCAAGAACTGTCCCTTTTGTTTCCAAAGCAACTGGAGTGCCTTTAGCCAATATTGCCGCAAGAGTTATGGCGGGAACATCACTTAAAGAACAAAACTTTACCTCTGAAATCATTCCAAAGCACTATTCAGTTAAAGAGTCTGTTTTCCCATTTAATAAGTTCTTAGGAGTTGATCCATTTTTAGGGCCTGAGATGAGATCTACTGGAGAAGTAATGGGTGTTGGTAAGGATTTCCCTGCAGCTTTTGATAAAGCATTCCTTGCTGCGGGTGATGTAGTTCCAACGACTGGAAAGGTGCTTGTCAGTTTAAGAACTCTAGATAGAGGTAGGCTCGTTGAGCTAGGAAACAGACTGATTGACCAAGGCTTTGAGATAGTTGCAACTCGAACAAACCAAGAAATACTCAAACAAGCTGGCCTTGAATGTACAATGGTTAACAAAGTGTCTGAAGGTTCACCGCATATTGTAGATGCGATCAAAAATGAAGAGATTAGCTTGATTATTAATTCAACTGATGATTCACAAGGTCTTGAAGATGCGACTGTGATACGTTGTCAAGCATTAATTCATAAGATTCCGTGTACAACAACAGTTGCCGCAGCCTTTGCAATGCTTGATGGATTGATGACTCAAGATAAATTGGTTGTAAGATCTTTACAATCTATTCACCAGTAATAATATGGAAGCTATACCAATAACAATTAACGGAGCAAAGTCTCTAGAGCTTGAGTTACTTAGACTTAAGGATGAGGAGCGCCCTAGAATAGTTAGTGATATTGCAACAGCGAGAGAGCATGGGGATCTTAAAGAAAATGCTGAATATCATGCTGCAAAAGAAGAGCAGGGTTTTGTTGAAGGTAGAATTCAGGAGATTGAATCAAAATTATCTCGCTTACAAATTATTGATGTTAGACAACTTAACCAAGATGGTCGCTGTGTTTTTGGAACAACAATCAACCTTTTAAATCTCTCTGATGATACAGAAACTAGCTATCAAATTGTGGGTGAGGATGAAGCAGATATCGAGCAGGGTAAAATTTCATGTCATTCTCCAATTGCAAGAGCCTTGATGGGCAATGAGGAGGGTGATGAAGTAACCGTAAAAGCCCCCAAGGGTGATATTCTTTATGAAATTCTTGAGGTCCAGTACATCTAGTCCTGCTTTGATTAGATGCTAGCTTTTTAATTTTTTTTATTTTAATTTTTCAATTCTGTGTAGAATTGTAATTTTTTAAATTTAGGGAATTTTATAATGCCTGGCTTACTTCCTAACATTGATCCAGATGGACTCTTAGAATACTCAGTGGTTTACACTGATAGATCACTTAATCACATGTCCAACTCTTTTCAGAAGGCGATGAATGATGTTTCATCCTCTCTCAAAAAAGTATACAACGCTGAGTCAGTAGTCCTAGTTCCTGGTGGTGGTACTTATGGTATGGAGGCTGTAGCGCGTCAATTTGCTACGGACAAAAATTGCCTTGTGCTTCGAAATGGATGGTTCAGTTATCGCTGGTCTCAAATTCTTGAGATGGGAAATATACCCTCTAAATTAACTGTTTTAAAAGCATCTCGAGAGATTGATGGGCCTCAAGAGCCATTTTCTCCACTAGATGTTGACCTCGTCATTGAAAAAATTAAAACAGAAAAACCAGCAATGGTCTTTGCACCACATGTTGAAACTTCAGCTGGTATTATTTTGCCTAATGATTACATTAAATCAGTTTCAGACGCGGTCCATTCAGTTGGCGGTATGTTTGTCCTTGACTGTATTGCATCGGGTGCTATTTGGATTGATATGGAAAAATGTGGGGTTGATGTTCTAGTTAGTGCACCTCAAAAGGGGTGGAGCGCATCCCCGGCATTTGGAATGGTAATGCTTTCTAAGAATGCTTCTAAGAAGATACACAATACCCAGAGTACAAGTTTTTCTTGTGACCTTCTAAAGTGGCTTCAAATTATGCAGACTTATGAAAATGGGGGTCATGCTTATCATGCAACTATGCCTACAGATGCCATTAAACACTTCCGAGATACTATAAATGAAACAGCTGAGTTTGGATTTGATAGGGCTCGAGACAAGCAACAAGAGCTAGGTGATAGGGTAAGGGAGTTACTCAATAAACATCACTTTATTAGTGTTGCGGCAGAGGGGTTTCATGCCCCTGGGGTCGTAGTTAGTTACACCAAAGACCAAGCAATTCATAATGGTTCAAAATTCAAAGATATGGGAATTCAAATTGCTGCAGGTGTTCCGCTTCAGTGCGATGAAGGTGAAGATTATCAAACTTTTCGTTTAGGGCTGTTTGGACTTGATAAGTTAAAAAATGTCGATGCCGCAGTTCAAAAGCTCGAAGATGCTTTTAACAATTTATAAATACTTATGAAAGTTGAGTCTTTAATCAGAACTGATAAAGAGGATTGGAGCAAACTATATCATGGCTATGCTAACTTTTATAAAATGCCAATGAATAGTGATATTCTTGATACAGTTTGGGATTGGATTTTTAACCCTGATATTAAATTTTATGCGATAGGTGTTAAGTCAGAACAAGAAGAATTGATTGGTTTTATGCATTTTAGAGAAATGCCATCACCCTTAAGAGGCAAACTTGTTGGGTTCTTGGACGACCTGTTTGTTCGTCCTGATTTTAGAGGCTCTGGGGCAGTTCAATTGTTATTTAAAGATTTAAAGTTGCAAGCTCAAAAGAATGGCTGGCCTTATGTGAGATGGATAACTGCCAGTGATAATCAAAGAGCAAGAGCCGTGTATGATCATATTTCCGAAACAATTGATTTTGTTACTTATCAGATGCATACCCAATAACTTTTCAATTATTAGATTAACCTGTTGGCATATCAATTGTATTCTTTTGGCTCCATATTTAATCTTTGACTATAACTAATCTTATTTACAATCATTTTTATAAAATCTAGAGATTATTTATGAAACTTGGTGAAATAATTGAACATTATTCAGAGCCGCCTCATCCCAAAGGTGTAACAATTGAAGGGAATATGGTGACCTTGAAACCATTAGTTGCCAATCAATTTGCAGAGGAGCTTTTTCTATCCAATGCAATAGATATTGAAGGAGATAATTGGACTTATCTACCGTATGGGCCCTTTAAAAGTGAATTAGAATATGCAAGCTGGATAGAATCTTTTGAAGAAGGTAGTGATCCTGTATTTTTTGCTATCATAAGCAAAAAACTAAAAAAAGCCATAGGTATTGCGAGCTATTTGAGAATTAATCAGGACGCTGGGTCAATTGAAGTTGGACATATTAATTACTCTCCGCTATTACAAAAAACGACAGAAGCTACAGAAGCAATGTACTTAATGATGAAGTGGGCATTTGAAAATGGTTATAGGCGTTATGAATGGAAGTGTAATGCGCTTAATTTAAGATCTCGTGCCGCGGCTCAAAGATTTGGTTTCTCATATGAAGGAGTCTTCAGGCAGATGGCTATTGTCAAAGGGAGGAATAGAGATACGGCATGGTTCGCAATGATTGATAAAGAGTGGAACAGTATTGAAAAATGTTTTACTCAATTTTTATCGGAAAGCAATTTTGATGAGAATGGTAAACCAAATTTATCTTTAAGTTCGCTAACAAAGCCATTACTCTATAAGCTAGACAACTTAGATCTTTCCTAAATGGCAGTCTACCCTCTAGGGTGGTGCTTTTGATGCTGCATTTTTAGTTGCGCATTCTGAATGTGAGTGTAGAGCTGAGTGCTTGAAATATCGCTATGACCCAACATCAATTGAACTGAACGTAAATCAGCTCCCTTCTGAACAAGGTGAGTTGCAAATGCATGCCTTAAAGAGTGCGGTGATATTGGTTTATTGATGCCTGCAGTTGCAGCGTAGCCCTTGATGATATAAAAGAAGTTTTGTCTTGACATCGCGCTACCCCGATTAGATAAAAAATAGCTATCACATTGACCATTTTTCAAAAGTAATGTTCTTGAATTCCTTTCATACTGGTCAAGAAAATCAATAGCCACCTCTCCTAATGGCAGCATTCTTTCTTTGTTTCCTTTTCCATGGACACGGACAAACTCCTCTTTGAGATTTAAATTATGATAACTCAAGCTGATTAATTCTGAAACTCTTAATCCACAAGAATAAAGAAGCTCAAGCATTGCCCGATCCCTTTGGCCATATATAGAATTTGTATTAGGGGCCTCTATTAATTTTTCAACTTCTTGTATGTTTAAAAAAATAGGTAGTTTTTTTTCCAACTTAGGATAATCCATCTGTTCAGTTGGATCATAATCCATCTTTTGATTGTTTAACAAGTACTGAAAAAATGAGTGAAGGCAGGTAAGAATTCGAGACCGAGACGCAGCACTAAGATTTGACTTTTTCCTATAAGAGAAATAGTCATGCACTAATTTTTTATCAACACTGGTGAATGGTTTTTGATTAAGCCATTTATTAAAAATGTTAAGATCAGAGCGATAAGCGCTCAATGTATTTTTACTAGCACCACTAGTTAGCCAGTAATAATCGATAAATTGATCAATGAGATTATTGTTCATTAACAATCATTCTACTTAAGAATTTAAAGATTGGACAAAAAAAATGCCAGTAAAAACTGGCATTTATCTATTCAATGAATTATTTCTTTTTGAGTTTCTCTTTAATTCTAGCAGCCTTACCTGTAAGTCCACGTAAATAATAGAGTTTCGCTTGACGAACTTTACCACTTCGCTTGACTGAAACGCTGTCAATCATTGACGAGTGTGTTTGAAAAACTCTCTCTACGCCTTCACCATGTGAAATTTTTCGCACAGTAAATGCAGAATTTAACCCTCTATTTTTCTTTGCGATAACGACGCCCTCAAAGGCCTGTAATCTTTCGCGAGTCCCTTCACGAACCTTTACCTGAACAACAACTGTATCACCTGGAAAAAACTCAGGGATATCAGATCTAAGTTGCTCACTTTCAATTTGATCAATTAAATTCACGATTGCACCTATTTGGGGTTTCTGAAAAAAGCGCTAATTATACATATTTTTTCTTTCTTACACAAGAAGCAAAGAGCTTTTAAATAGATCTTATTGATTTTATTTTTTAAATGTTTTAACCATAATATGAGATAATCTTAATGAATAAAAAAAAAGTAATCAATGGGAAAAGCAACAGGTTTTTTAGAGTTAGACAGGCAGGTTGAGTCATACCGTGAAGTGGATATCCGCATCAATGATTATGATGAGATTTTTTCTGGCACTCACAACTTAGATCAACTCCAAGAGCAAGGCTCAAGGTGTATGGATTGCGGCGTCCCTTTTTGTCAGTCCTCAACTGGCTGCCCAATAGATAATTTAATACCCGAGTGGAATGATCTCGTTTACAACAATGAATGGCAAGAGGCTTTAGAGCGTCTTGAAAAAACTAATAACTTCCCTGAGTTTACTGGGAGGGTGTGTCCAGCTCCATGCGAGGGTTCATGTGTACTAGGCCTTAATAACCCAGCTGTTACAATTAAAAATATTGAGTTAGCTATTGTTGACAAAGGTTTTGAGGAAGGCTGGATTAAACCTAAACTTATTGAATCAAGAACAGATAAAAAAGTTGCTGTGGTTGGTTCTGGACCTGCTGGTCTCGCAGCCGCTGATGAGCTTAATCAAATGGGGCATTCTGTTATGGTCTATGAACGAAGTGATCGTATTGGTGGTCTTTTGATGTACGGTATCCCAAATATGAAATTGGGTAAGGATGTTGTTGATCGACGTGTTGATTTATTAATGCAAGAGGGTGTTGAGTTTATGACTAACACTGACGTTGGTAAAGATATTTCAACAGATGAGCTGCAAAATAATTTTGATGCGGTCGTTTTTACAACTGGAGCCACAAAGGCAAGAGATCTTCCAGCTGAAAACAGAAATGCCAAAGGGATTTATCCAGCAATGGATTACCTAACTTCAAATACTAAAAGTCTTCTTGACAATGGCATTGCTGATGAAAGCCAACTATCAGCAAAAGGAAAAAATGTTATTGTGATTGGCGGCGGTGATACTGGAACAGATTGTATTGGCACGTCACTCAGACAAGGCGCTAAATCGATTATAAATTTTGAGTTAATGAGTCAGCCCCCAGAGCATCGTTCAGATACAAATCCATGGCCAGAATGGCCAGTGATTTTCCGTGTGGATTATGGTCATGAGGAGTCTAATAAAGTATTTGGGAATGATCCAAGGCGATATCAGCTTCTAACAAAAGCATTTTTAAAAGATAGTAATGGTGATGTTAAGGGAATCAAAACAATTAACGTTGATTTTGTAGATGGAAAATTAACTGAAATCGATGGTACTGAGAAAACCTGGGATGCTGAGTTGGTGCTTTTATCCATGGGATTCCTATCCCCAGAGCACTATCTGAGTGACGATGCTAATATTGAGCTAGACGAGAGAGGCAACTACCAATCTAAGCATGGTGAGTTCAATACTTCAAGAAAAGGCGTTTTTTCTGCTGGAGATTGTCGAAGAGGTCAATCACTCGTTGTATGGGCAATTAATGAAGGTCGCGGCGTCGCAAATAGTGTCAATAGTTTTCTTTTAAATTCGTAAAGGTTCGATCGTAGATATGGCTGAAATATTGGGTGCTGAAGTAGATGAAGAGGGTTACTTGCTTAATGAAACTGACTGGACGCGTGAGATAGCAAATGCTATGTCTGAAGAGGATGGTATAGAGCTCTCACCAGAGCACTGGGAGGTCATTAATTTCCTCCAAGAGTATTATAAGGAGTATGAATTTGCCCCTGCTGTTAGAGTTCTTACAAAAGCTATTGCAAAAAAACTTGGAAATGATAAAGGTAATTCACGTTATCTATATTCACTTTTTCCATATGGTCCTGCAAAGCAAGGCTGTCGATTCGCTGGCTTACCAAAACCAACTGGCTGCGTTTGAGGAAAGCTTGGCGGCTTTAAGAAGAAATGACCTCCAATTTAATAAGAGGTAAAGTCATATGTCGTTGATAAGTATTCTTTTTACGTTCTTTTTTTATTTCTCTGCACTCATCTTTGTAGTCGGTGTTTCTTATAAATTAGTGCAGTATTGGAATACTCCAGCTCCTCTTAAGATACCTATCGCACCAGCCTCATTAAATAAATCTGGAGTCATCTTAAGGTATTTAAAAGAGATTTTTTTATTTTCAAGTCTTTACAAATCAAACAAGTGGACTTGGCTTTTTGGATGGAGTTTTCATTTTGCACTCGTCCTTCTTTTTTTTCGTCATTTACCTTACTTTTGGCCAGGAGAGGTCCCTCTGGTACTTTATAAAACTGAGGTCTTTAAATATTCGTCCTACCTGCTATTTTTTGGCTTGGTTGGATTATTAAGTCGAAGATTATTTGTTGATAGGGTCAGATATATTTCCTCTCCTTCTGACTATCTCATGCTTTTGGTTTTGATCTTTATCACTGCTACTGGAATGTTAATGACTTTTGGTAATAATCATCCAAATATGTTATTAGTAACTAATTTTGCAAGTGGTTTGATTACTTTTAATTGGTCTGAACTCCCAAAAGAAATGATTTTTATGGCCCATATATTCCCTGTCTTTTGCCTCATTGCAATTTTCCCTATTTCTAAACTCCTTCATGGTCCAGGAATATTTTTTTCACCTACATTCAATCAGGTGGATAATGCACGTAAAAAAAGACATATATCTGATTGGGCATTAAAAAAGGAACAAGGTTCAAAAATAGATATCGAAAATAATAATGATAAGACATAATAATTTTGACTAACGATAATCAAATAAAGCTTCCCACATACATTGAAGTGCCAGCAATTAAGAAAGATGCAATGGTGGGTAATGGGCCATTTAAGGCGAGTAAGGATATTCAACAGAGCCTAGGTTTTCCTGGAGAAAAAGTGAATAACTGGCAACAAGTAGCCATTGATAAAATCGCTGAAACCAAGTCTAAATACCGTTCAGTCCAAGTTTTCTTAGACGCCTGTGTAAAGTGTGGAGCTTGCACAGATAAATGTCATTATTATCTAGGGACTGCAGATCCAAAAAATATGCCTGTTGCAAGGCAAGATCTTTTTCGAAGCGTTTACAGAAGACACTTTACTTTTGCAGGCAAGTATTTTCCAAAATTAGTTGGCGCTAAAGATTTTGATGAAAATATGCTTGATGATTGGTACAACTATTTTCATCAATGTTCACAGTGCCGAAGATGTGCTGTTTACTGTCCCTTAGGAATAGATACAGCTGAAATTTCTATGGCTGCTCGTGAAGTGATGAATGTCATTGGAGTTGGTCAAAAATACCCTAATCAAATTTTAGGAAAGATTAATAAAATTGGAAACAATTTAGGAATGCCTGAACCTGCATTGAGAGATACACTTGAAGACCTTGAAGATGAGATCAAAGATGAGACTGGAGTGAATGTTAAACTTCCCTTAGATATTAAAGACTCTGAAGTTTTAATGGTAACTCCTTCAGCAGATTTTTTTGCTGAACCTCACATTGATGGACTTATTGGCTATGCCAAAGTGTTTCACGAGAGTGGCGTGAGTTGGACATTAAGCTCTTACGCTTCTGAGGCGGCAAACTTTGGTATGTTTATAGGAAATTATGACGTAATGAGGCAAGGTGCTTTAAGGATTCGTAAAGCTGCTATTGATTTAAATGTAAAGCGAGTTATAGTTGGAGAGTGTGGACATGCCTGGCGTGTTGCTTATAGTTTTTGGAATACCCTTACAGGTATTGGTGAAGGGGGAATTGATGAATATTCATCAAGACTTCAAAAGCAACTTGATAGTAATTACCCGCAGCCACAACATATGATTGAATTTACATATGACTTAATTCAAAAAAACAAACTATCCTTTGAGAAATCTAGAAATGACCATCGAATAGTTACCTTTCATGATTCCTGTAATGTTGCTCGAGGAAGTAATATGGGGGATATTAAAAATGGGCAATTTATCTTGCCCAGAGAAGTCATTAAGGCGGCCTGCAATAATTTTGTAGAGATGCCAAAGAATACTATCAAATCCTCCACTTTTTGTTGTGGCGGCGGCGGCGGACTTTTAACGGATGACCTTATGGATTTGAGGATAAAGGGGGCTAAGCCAAGAATGCACGCTCTAAAGCAGACTGAGCAAGAAAGTGGAGTAAACACCCTGGCTGCGATCTGTGCTATCTGTAAATCACAGTTTTCTAAAGTTCTCCCTAATTATGATTTTGACCCATACATGATTGTGAGTGTTCATCAGCTCGTTAGTGAGGCTATTGTGTTAAATAAAAGCTCAGATACTGAAGCATAGATTTCTATAAGGTACTGTAATATTTCAAAATGCCTTGATAGATTGACTGTGCAATTTTAGTTTGTTGCTTACTGTTGGTGAGTCGCTTTTCCTGAGTTGGATTCGATATAAAGGCAGTTTCGACTAATACCGAGGGAATTGAAGGAGACTTCAGTACAACAAAGTTAGCTTTCTGAGGAACTTTTTTATGAATTGGTCCAATTTTTTCAAGTTGCTTTATTATCTCGTTTGCAAGATTAAATGATTGCATGTCACGATCCTTTCTTGAAAAATCTTTCAAAATATTTTTGAGAAACTGGTCACTATCAATAACCGATTCGACTCCTCCAAATTGATCAACTACGTTTTGAGATGTTTCCAACTGTTTTGCCAATTTACTATTATTCCCTTTCTCACTTAATGTATAAACAGAGGCACCTTTAGCAACAGGACTTTCGACAGCATCCGCATGAATGGAAATAAACATTGTTGCTTTTTCTTTTTGAGCGATTGTAATTCTTTTTGTTAGTGGAACATAATAATCACCACTTCTAGTTAATACTGCCTTCAAATTCTTATTTTTATTAATGATTGCCACTAATTTTTTAGCAATAGCCAGGTTGACATCTTTCTCTTTAGATCGGTTTTTTCCAATTGCGCCCGAATCTTCACCACCATGACCCGCATCGACAAGAATAATTTTTTGATTTTGAATAGGCGTAACTACTTCAGGCTTTGTAATTTTTTTTGTTATTTTGAGCTCTGAATCGATAACATCTACTACCAATCGATGGTACTTGTATTTTGCATTTGGCTTTAAAGTGAAGTGCTTAGTGCTAAATTTATTATTAATATGAACAATTAATTTAATAGTTTCTTTATCGCGTTTGATTCTAACTTTTTTTATACGAGAGTCTTTAAAGAAGAGATTTGAAAAAGTTTCAGATAAAACCTCAGCATCATCAAAGCTTATAACGAGGTAATCATCAAAACTTTTGATATTAAAAAGTGTATCCTCTTCTTTATCAATAACGATTCGAGTATGGTCTGGAGCAGACCAGTATCTAAAATCATAAAGTGTCGTTTTATCATCTGCAAGCGAGAAAGCAGAATAAACAATAAAAAATAAACTTATCCAATAGCGCATTCTTTTATAGATTGACCTAAATCAGTTTGAAATGTTATTTTGGCATTTCTTATATCTCCATTGCCACTTAATTCAATTGAAATATCTGATTTTGCTAGTACGCCTTTTCCTAGCTCTGGCCATTCAATAAGCTGAAGGCATCTAGGCTTGAGATATTCACGTATTCCGATATATTCTAATTCCTCTGGGTCTGTCAATCGATAGCAATCAAAGTGATGAATATCAACATTTTCATTTTGATAACTCTCAACAAGGGTGTAAGTTGGGCTTTTTACTTTGATGAACCCAAAGTACTTAATAAAGTTTTGAGCTAAAGTCGTTTTTCCGACGCCAAGATCACCAATCAAATATATGACACAAGGATATTCAAGATTTGAGCAACACTCTGCGAGTTTTTCACCAAGCGCTTTTGTGTCATCGAGATTTTTTAATATTAAATCCAAACTAATTGGTATAGATAACTGGCCAGAATCGTCAGTAAAATTAAACCTCCAAACCGGTTGATTCTTAACTTCAAAGAGAAGATAAGAATCAACAAAGTAAAGATAAGCATATAAATATAGTCTCTACTCATCACTTCTGAAGGAATTTGAAAAGGAAGGATTAAGCCTGGAATGGCTAAAACACCTAATGAATTAAATAAATTGGAGCCAATAATATTGCCAATAATCATTTGATGTTGTTTTTTTAATGCACTACTAATGGCAACAGCTAGTTCTGGCAAGCTTGTACCCAATGCAACCACTGTTAATCCAATAATCAAGTCACTCACTCCAAAAGCTAATGCAAGATTTGTACCGCCCCAAACAACAAGCCTGGCGCTTGATACAAGTATTACTAAGGATATGATTAGAAGAAGCCAAGTTTTACCTTTGGATTGATCTTTATTTATGTCTTCAGAGACTTCATTTTCAAGATTATTGTCTTTTTTTGACTCGTTAAAAACATAATATAAGAATAGCAAAAGTAGTATTAGTAGAATGGAGCCATCGACAAAACTTAAAAAGCCATCCATTAGTAAGAACCCAATCACTAAGGTGGATAAAAATAGAAAGAGCCATTCTTTTTTTAAGACATTTTTCTCTACAATTACTGGATGGATAATTGCAGCAACTGCAAGCACTAAGCCAATATTAAAAATGTTTGAGCCAAATGCATTTCCAATACTTAATTCAGGATGACCATCATAAGCAGCAAGTCCAGAGACTAACATCTCTGGTGCTGAGGTACCAAAACCAAAGATCAATAAGCCAATAATTAGTGGTGAAATGTTAAATATTCTGGCTATTTTAGCGCCATTATCTGTAAATGCATCAGCACTCCAAACAAGTAAGGTGAAACCAATTAAAAGAGATACGACTGAGATAAGCATAGTAATGTTAAAAATAATTTAACGTTCATTATAGAGTCATCGAAGTTTGATTTTAATAAACACGTTTGTATTAATATTCTAATACTGCACATCGATATTGATAAACACTAGATTTATAAAGTCAAATATCTATAATAAATAAATGATCCTCATTACAAGACCAGTTTCTCAAACTAAAAACTTAGAGTTGCTTCTAAATAACAGAAATATTGATTATGCTTTGTTTCCTGCTTTTGAGATCATCAAAATTCAGACTGCAGCTCCTGTTGAAAAATACGATATTATTATTTTTATAAGTGTCAATGCAGTTAGTTATGCAGAAGAGCACTTTGATGAATTATTCAGTGATTCTTCTAAAGTTTTTGCAGTTGGGCCAGCAACGGCAAATCAATTGTTAAAGAAAAATATTGCAGTTGATTGTTTTCCAAAAAAAAATGCCTCAAGTCAAGAACTTTTAAAAATCAAAGAATGTTCAGAGCTATCGAATAGAAAAATATTAATTGTTAGAGGAAAGGGTGGGTCAGAAACTTTAAAAAATTATTTGATTGCATCTAATCAAGTAGATTATCTAGAAGTTTATGAGAGAATTCCATGCAAGCTGAGCAAAATCCATAGAGAGTCTTTAGTATCATTTGTGAGTCACCCTGATGGAGTATTAATGGCAACTAGTAATGAGAGTCTAGTCAATATCATTCAGCTAGTTTCGAGTGCTTCTCCAAACTATTTTGAAATTTTAAAGTCAAGAAGAATGATTGTTTTTAGTGAAAGAATTAAATCCACAGCAAAAAAACTAGGCTTTAAAAAAATTGAAGTTACGCAAAACCCCTCTGATGAAGATTTTGCTGACATTTTATTTAATAAAAAGTTATAAAAAAATGCACAAATATAAATTGTTTGGGTAACATATATAAAACTATATCAGGAGTTCAGGTGATTAGATTTGGAATTTCATGGGTGGCACGTCTGCTAGGAGTTAGTGGCTTCACCGTTCAACAACCGACAACCCGTGGCTCTCTTCAAGATCTAAATATTTCTGAACGAATCATCCCCTTCAATCCAAGTAACTTAGCTTTAGACGAATCTCATTTGAAAATTGATTCTGAAGCTACAAAGCACTTGAAACGGTTTCAAGAAACTCAGGTGAAGTTGAAAAGAGATTCGGATTTAATAGACGCTAGTAATGATCAAGATTTAGTTTCTGTAATTGCTACTTTGAAATCTAAGTTATATCAAGAGTCTATCAAAAGTAAGCACTATACAAATGCCTTTAATGAGCTCAATGAAAGACTAATTGAGCTTGAAAAGATTGTGCAGCCAGAAAAGAAAACAGATTTTCAAAAACTGCAGGGCTGGGTTCACTCAAAAAGGCATTTCCACTAATCTTTCATTCTTAAGTTTTTCTTTCTACCCATAAAATACTTCAATTCAGTTTGAATTTTTTTATGAACGCATACCTAATATCAATATTACAATTGGCGTCAAATAACTAATTAGGTATAATATTACTTGGTTTTTTAATTAATATAAATATGTCAAAAAGTGATTACATTGAGTTAGAAGGTGTCGTAAAGGAAAAGTTACCCAACACAACATTTAAAGTTGAGTTGGAAAATGGCCATAGCGTTCTTGCTCATATCTCAGGAAAGATTCGTAAACACTATATACGCATATTACCTGGCGATAAGGTAACTGTCGAAATGACTCCTTATGATTTGACCAAAGGTAGAATTACTTTCAGACATAAATAAACCTGATAAGCCAGTGTGGTGGAATTGGTAGACACGCCGGATTCAAAATCCGGTTCCTTCACGGGAGTGACGGTTCGAGCCCGTCCACTGGTACCAACTGTGAATTATTGAGTAATTCATATATAAAATATAAAATTAACGTTCTTTCACTAGGATTTTAAAATGGATAACAACCTGCTAAGTGATGCAATAACTTTGACCATGTTTGGTATGGGATTTGTTTTTGTATTTTTAGCATTGATGGTTGTTGTTACAAACCTAATGTCAAAGTTCGTAACAAAAATTCAGCCTTCAATTAATGTTTCTGCATCGATGAGCTCTGAATCTTCAATGGAAATTGATGAAAAGACAAGAGCTATCATAGAGGCAGCAATAAAAATGCATATACAGAGATAAATCATGTCAACAAAAGAAAATAATAAACCTGTTCAAATTACTGAGTTAGTGCTCCGAGATGGGCACCAGTCACTCTTTGCAACAAGAATGCGAATTGATGATATGCTCCCAATAGCGGAAAAATTAGATCAGATTGGCTACTGGTCAATGGAATCTTGGGGTGGAGCAACTTTTGATGCTTGTATTCGTTTTCTTGGAGAAGATCCATGGGAAAGAATTCGTGAAATCAAAAAAGTTATGCCTAATACGCCTCAGCAGATGCTTCTAAGAGCTCAAAATTTGCTTGGTTACAGACATTACAGTGATGACGTGGTTAGAAAGTTTGTTGATCGTTGTGCAGAGAACGGGGTTGGCGTATTAAGAATATTTGATGCAATGAATGATACGCGTAATCTTAAGACTGCCATTGATCAAACGGTCAAGACAGGGGCGCATGCTCAAGGAACAATATCCTATACAGTCAGTCCTGTTCATACTACTGAGCTTTGGATTGATATGGCAAAAGAAATCGAAGATATGGGTGCCCATTCTTTGTGTATCAAAGATATGGCTGGCTTGCTTCAGCCTTATGTTGCTTTTGATCTTGTTAAAAAGTTAAAAAAAGCTATTGATATTCCTATTCAGCTTCATGCACATGCAACTACAGGGCTTTCTACTGCATGTATTATTAAGGCTGTTGAGGCTGGTATTGACCGAGTAGATACGTGTATTGGGTCAATGAGCATGACTTATAGTCACTCTGCGACAAATTCTGTAGTCTCAATCCTTGAGGCGAGCCCAAGAAAAACTGGCTTAGATTTAAATAAGCTTGAGGAAATTGATCAGTACTTTAAGCCAATAAGATCCAAGTACGCAAAGTTTGAAGGCTCTCTTAAGGGTGTTGACTCAAGAATTTTGACATCTCAGGTGCCCGGTGGAATGCTCACCAATATGGAAGGTCAACTAAAAGAACAAAATGCACTAGATAAGATGGATGAGGTTCTATTAGAAATTCCTCGTGTCAGAAAAGATCTAGGATATATTCCACTTGTCACTCCAACGTCACAAATCGTAGGCACTCAATCAGTGCTCAATGTCCTGACAGGAGAGAGATATAAGACAATTACTAAAGAGTCGGCAGGCATATTGAAAGGTGAGTATGGATCAGCTCCAGCGCCTGTTAATAAAGAATTACAAGAAAGAGTATTGGAGGGTTCGAAGGCTATTACATGCCGACCAGCAGATAATATTGAGCCTGAGCTAGGCGTTTTAGAGTCTGAGTTTGATAAAATTGTTTCTGAGAAGGGCATCAGGGTTGCTGATCAGAAAATTGATGATTTAATGACTTACGCACTTTTCCCACAAGTTGGAATAAAATTTTTAGAGAATAGAGACAATCCAGACTTTTTTGAACCAGTCCCTGTTGCTGAAACTGAATCCTCAAAAGATCAAAAAGATGAGGGAGTCTATACTGTTTCATTTAAAGGACAGTCTTATACTGTTAATGTATCTGCTGGAGGAACTATAACTTCAATGGGGTCCTCTTCAGATCAATCTACTCAGAGTTCTGAAAGTTCCGATGACGAATCAAAAGCTCCACTTGTAAATGGAAAAGAAGATATTTCTGCGCCACTTTCAGGAACCATATGGAAGACTCTTGTCACTCCAAACCAGAGTGTTAAGAAAGGTGATACCTTAATTGTTTTAGAGGCCATGAAGATGGAAACTGAAATAAAAGCAACCTGTTCAGGTGTTGTGGTTAGTGTCGATGTTAAAGAGGGCGACTCAGTTACTGTTGGCCAACTTCTTCTTTCTTTGGGTTAGATATGGATCAATTCAGTCTTCTTTGGACAAACACAGGGCTTTATCAGATGAGCTGGGGGCAAGGCTTAATGCTTCTAGTTGGCATCTTGTTGATTTACTTAGCCATTGTAAAAAAGTTTGAGCCACTTTTACTTCTTCCAATCGGTTTTGGTGCACTACTAAGTAATATTCCAGGGGCCAACTTGGCTGTAGATGGAGGTATATTGCATCTTTTTTACATGGTTGGAATTGAGTCAGGCGCTTTTCCACTAATTATTTTTATGGGTGTTGGTGCAATGACAGATTTTGGCCCTCTCCTTGCAAATCCAAAAACATTGATTCTAGGAGCCGCTGCTCAGTTTGGTATTTTTGCTACTTTGCTTGGCGCTGTTGGATTATCAGTTATTGGTATTTTCGACTTTAATTTAAAGCAAGCTGCTGCTATTGGAATTATTGGCGGTGCAGATGGCCCGACCTCGATTTACGTGGCATCCATACTGGCACCAGAGCTACTGGGTGCTATTGCTGTGGCATCATATTCATATATGGCACTTGTGCCGTTGATTCAGCCACCCATTATGAGAGCATTTACAAATGAAAATGAAAGAAAAATTAAAATGGTGCAGTTAAGGGAGGTTTCTAAGGCTGAAAAAATAGTTTTTCCAATCATCCTTCTTTTATTAGTTGCTCTTCTTTTGCCAGCAGCAGCTCCTCTTTTGGGAATGTTTGCCTTCGGTAATTTAATGAAAGAGTCTGGTGTTGTTGATCGTCTTAGTGACACAACTCAGAACGCTATGATTAATATTGTGACTATATTTCTGGGTCTTGCAGTAGGTTCTAAACTGATGGCGGATAAATTTCTTCAATTAGATACATTGGGTATTTTGTTGTTAGGGTTGGTTGCATTCTCAATAGGAACAATGTGCGGTTTGTTAATGGCAAAACTAATGAATGTCTTTAGTAAAAATAAAATTAATCCTTTGATTGGGTCCGCTGGCGTTTCTGCAGTTCCAATGGCCGCTAGAGTCTCTAACAAAGTTGGCCTAGAGTCTGACTCAAATAACTTTTTACTGATGCACGCAATGGGTCCAAACGTTGCAGGAGTAATTGGCTCAGCAATTGCAGCTGGAATAATGATTCAGTTTTTAGCCTAGATCGATAAGTTTTTTTACTTTCCCGTTATACTTCAATAAGCCTTTGATTACTTAACTCTAGCTTTCTGTCCATCATATTGGCGATACTCAAATCATGCGTGACAATCAAAAGCGCAGTTCTTTTGCTATCATTAAGCTCAACAATTAAATCTAAAACATCCTTGGCATTATTTGCATCCAGGTTCCCAGTAGGCTCATCCGCCAATAGGCAGGCAGGCTCTGAAATCATAGCCCTTGCAATTGCCACCCTTTGTCTTTCTCCACCTGATAACTGAGATGGTTTATGCTTTAGGCGTTTTTCAAGCCCAACTTTCTTTAATATATCTTCAGCTAATTTAACTGCTTTTCTCTTGTCAATGCCTTTAATCAATAAAGGTAAGGAAACATTATAGAGTGAGGAGAAATCATTCAGTAAATGATGAAATTGATAAACAAAGCCTAAATTCTTGGAGCGCAACTCTGTTCTATCTTTTTCATTAAGCTTCGCTATATTTGAGTTGTTAATCAATACATCACCTGTGGATGATTTATCTAATCCAGCAATCAAATTAAGTAGTGTAGATTTCCCACATCCTGATTGACCAATAATTGCAACCTTTTCACCCGGTTTAACCTCAAAATTTAAGTTATCTAATACCGTAGTTTTGTTTTCACCCTCGGAATACGAGAAGCATAAAGATCGACATTCAATAATGTTACTCATGTCTTAGCACCTCAGAAATGTTTACTTTTCCAGCTCGTCTGGCAGGATAGATTGATGCAAGAATAACTAATATAAATGCCCCAAAGACTATACTCAAGACATCACTCAGAAGAATTTTGGATGGAAATCGATTAATATAAAAGACATCCTTAGGAAAAAATTGAAACCCAATTATGCTCTCAATTCCAGAGATAACTGATTCAATGTTTAGAGCCAAGAGCAACCCAAGACCTGTGCCGACTGTAATTCCAATCAGACCAATGCTTATACCCTGATAAAAAAATATTTTCACAATGCGTTTTGGTGTCATTCCAATAGTCCTTAGAATGGCAATATCCGATTTTTTGTCGGTAACAACCATAACCATCATAGAGACAATATTAAATGCTGCTACAGCAATGATCAGAGAGAGAATAATTGCAATCATTTGCTTTTCTAGGTTTAATGCCCTAATAAAGTGTTTTTGTTGCTGCATCCAGTCAACACCATAGTATCCATCTCCTAATGAGCCAACAACCTTATCTGTAATTGCATTTGCCTCAAATAAATCATTAACCTTGAGACGTATGCCAGAAACTTTATTGCCCAAGCCAAAAAGATCTTGAGCATCATAAAGATGAATAAATGCTAAACCATTATTGTAGTCATTTAATCCAGCATTAAAAATACCACTAACACTAAATGTTTGAGAAATTGGAACAAGGGTACCAAGGGAGTTTCTAGCAGGCGCAATAAGGGTAATCTTATCACCAATACCAGTTCCCATGAGTGTTGCTAAACCAACACCCAGCAAAACTGAGGACTCGTCTTCATTTAAACTAAGAGAGCCATATTTAATGTCATCTAGAAGAGCAGAGGTGGAGGGTTCTTGATCTATAAGTATTCCTCTAATGCTGACACCCTGTGAAGCACTTTTTGAGGTCATTAGAGCAAAATCTTCTACAAAGGGAGAGGATGCTAAAACACTATCCTGAGAGTCAATCTTTTTTTGGAGATCACCCCAATTTTCAAGAGTATCATCTGAGCCTGTAATATAAGAATGAGAGATCGTATTTAAAACCCTGTTGGTTAATTCTTCATGGAAACCATTCATTACAGACATGACAGTAATTAATGACATAACAGCTAAGATTAGGCCAACCATTGAAACACCAGAAATAAAAGAAACAAAGCCCTTTTTTCTGCTTGATCGCAAATATTTGTTAGAAATATGAAATTCAACACTCATGATCGGAATATTTTGTCATAATAAATGTTTTAAAGGTAATTAAAGTTATCAAATGTTAAGTAATCAAAGTTTTATAAACCATAATAAGTTTGGCTTGATTAACTTTATGCTTCTTCCTTTTTCTGCTATTTTTTTTATTTTGTCATCCATTCGATTATGGCTTTATAAGTTCAGAATTCTAAAAATAAATGATTCATCTTTGCCAGTCATAGTGGTAGGAAATATAACAGTAGGCGGAACAGGAAAAACGCCGATTGTCATTTCTATTGTCAATTATTTAGAGTCTCAGAATAAAAAAGTAGGGGTTGTTTCAAGAGGCTATGGCGGCAAATATTCCCAAGATTCTGTAGAGGTTAGCATGACCAGCGACCCAATACAATGTGGAGATGAGCCTTTATTGATTAAACAACAGACCGAAGTGCCAGTTGTAGTAGCAAAAAAAAGAACAAAAGCAATTGAGTTTTTAATTAAAAAGTATTCATTGGATGTTATTGTCAGTGATGATGGCCTTCAGCACTATTCTATGGGTCGTGATATTGAAATTGCCGTGATAGATGGCCATAGTCGTTTGGGTAATGGTTTTTTCCTACCAGCTGGGCCCCTTAGAGAAGCTAAAAGTAGACTCAAATCAGTCGATTTCATCATTAATAATGGCTCTCATTTCGAGGGTGAGGTTTCAAGTGAAATTGAACCGCATGAATATATAAACTTACTTACTAATGAAGTTAAGGGGCTTGAGTATTTCAAAGGAAAAAAATGTTACGCAGTTGCTGGAATTAGTAAGCCAGATAATTTCTTTTCTATACTTCAGAAAAATGGAGTCAAATTAATCCCCAAACCCTTCCCAGACCATTACGCTTTTTCTGAAAAGGATCTGGCTTTTAACGAAAATCATCCTATCATAATGACCTCAAAGGATTGTGTAAAATGTGTTTTATTTGCAACTGAACAAATGTGGTATTTGTCTGTAAGTGCAAAAATTAATTCTAATTTTTATCAGCAATTGGAGTCTAAGTTTTGATTGATAATGATTTGTTAAAAATGTTGGTTTGTCCGCAAAGTAAAGCGCCTTTAAGATTTGAGGAGGGTGAGTTAGTATGCGAAAAGAGTGGACTGGCTTATCCAATTATTGATGGCATTCCGATACTTCTTGTAGAGGAAGCCAGAAAAATAGACTCTAAAAAATAATGGGCTTTTCTGTTATTATTCCTGCCAGGTATGCATCAAGTCGCCTTCCAGCAAAGATGCTAAAAGAGATTAATGGAAAATCGCTTATAGAGCATACTTATTCTAATGCAATTAAAAGTAATGCGAGTCGTGTCATTATTGCTACTGATGATGAAAGAATAAAAACTGTTGCAGAAGGTTTTGGAGCAGAAGTGTGCATGACAAATGATAGTCATACTTCAGGAACTTCCAGGATAGCTGAGGCTGTATCGTTTTTAAACTTCCAAAATGATGATGTGATTGTTAATTTGCAAGGTGATGAGCCTATGATGAGTCCAAGTGCAATCAACCAGGTAGCATCAAATCTGGTTAGTTCTGGAATGAGTGTTGCTACTTTGTGTGAAACAATTGATACTGAGGATGCATACTTTGATGAGAATTGTGTGAAAGTTGTATATAATTCGCGCGGCAGAGCAATGTATTTTTCTAGATCTCCGGTACCTGCTTTCAGGGATGGCCAAAACATTAATTTAGATTTATGTTTTAGGCATATCGGTTTATACGCCTATCGAGTAAATTTTTTAAAAAATTACAGTAATATGCCTATATCAAGACTAGAAACGGCTGAAAAATTGGAGCAACTTACTTTCCTGATGGAAGGCTTTGATATACATGTTGACGTTTCATTTGCTTCAACGGGATATGGTGTTGACACAGAAAGTGATTTAATAAAAGTTAAAAAGGAATTAAAAAAATGAATATTATTGATGGTAAAGAGATTGCAAAAAACTTACGTCTAAAGATCGCTGACGAGGTTAAAGCTCTTGAGCGTCCCCCGGGACTTGCGGTCATCCTGGTAGGTGAAGATCCAGCTTCAGCTGTCTATGTTAGGAATAAAGAGCTGGCGTGTAAACAGGCAGGATTCTTTTCAGATAAAATTATAAAGTCAGAGAACATTACTGAAGAACAGTTATTAGAGGAAGTAGAGCGCCTTAATAATAATCCTCATATTGACGGTATTCTTGTGCAGCTCCCGTTGCCAAGTCATATTAATGCAAACAAGGTGATCGAGCACATCTCCCCCTTTAAGGATGTAGATGGCTTTCATAGTGAGAATATTGGAAAATTAATGCAGAATAAGTCTCACTTAAGACCTTGTACGCCAAAGGGCGTGATGACCATGCTTGATTCAGTTAATTGCAAAGTTGAAGGAATGAATTGTGTTGTTATTGGTGCATCAAATATTGTAGGAAGACCAATGGCTATGGAGCTTCTCAATGCAAGAGGCACGGTCACAATATGTAATAGTAAAACTAAAGATCTGGCTGATAAGGTGAGACAAGCAGATATTGTTGTTGTGGGTGTTGGTAGGCCTCAAATGGTCAAAGGAGACTGGATTAAAGAGGGCGCAATTGTAATTGATGTTGGAATTAATAGACTAGAAGATGGGTCACTGGTAGGAGATGCAGATTTTGATGCAATTAAAGATATTGCTGGAGGAATAACCCCTGTTCCTGGTGGCGTAGGTCCAATGACTATAGCAACTCTTCTTGAAAATACTTTAATCGCCTACAAGCAAAATTT
>ENA-OWPI01001087-OWPI01001087.1-marine-metagenome-genome-assembly--contig:-NODE-1087-length-32186-cov-15.146470_pt1 | contig 32186 bp, 23 predicted proteins | sample MGYA00238138_ERZ651775 | MGnify/ENA primary metagenome ERZ651775 (study PRJEB26906, sample SAMN06265043) | marine metagenome | isolation source: Helgoland LTER site | place: Germany:Helgoland, sampling...
GCGAGCCGGCAAACCGCCCGAAATCGACGACGAACCCCGTCATTAGTGGGCATCCTCAATCGTCTTAAAACATCCTAGCAGTGGGTCCTTTAAAGCCTGGCGCACAGGCGGTCTTTACCGGCATTGACCCTTGTTGGCATTTGGCCTTGAAGGGACAACCGTTGGTTCTCTCTCATTTTTGAGGCGCTTTACCCGCTGAGGGCTCTTTAACCGCTGAGGGCTCTTTAACCGCTGAGGGCTCTTTAACCGCTGAGGGCTCTTTAACCGCTGAGGGCTCTTTACGCTCAGGGCGCTTTCATGATATTCCTCTTTCTTTGCCTTTGGAGACCATTCAGTGCTCAGCTATCAAGAAATTCTCTATACCGTGCATGACCGCGTCGCGACCATTACGCTCAATCGTCCCGATCAACTGAATGCGCTGACCGATCGGACCCAGGCGGAGATTCGGCATGCGCTCGACCAATCCGAAAAAAACGGCGCCGTAATCGGAACCGTTTTAACCGGCGCTGGCCGCGGCTTTTGTGCCGGAGTCGACATGAATGCCCTCGGCGCCATGAGTGACGCGGGCAAACGGACGGAGCGCGACATTGATGCGCTCAAAGCAAGCCCAGGCAATCCCGATCATGATGATAACTATCTTGGCTCACCCACTTATTTTTTAGGGCTTCGAAAGCCCCTCATTGCTGCGGTGAATGGTGCCTGTGCAGGTTTAGGTTTCAGTTTCGCCACCTTTTGCGACCTGCGATTTATGGAAACCCAGGCCAAAATTGTCTCATCTTTCGGCCCCCGGGGTCTGATAGCAGAACATGGCACCAGCTGGATGCTCCCCCGCCTCGTCGGACCTGCAAATGCTTTGGATATTTTTTGGAGCTCCCGAAAAATTGAGGGCGAGGAAGCATTTCGAATGGGCTGGGCAAACCGCCTGTGCGCGTCCGGCCAGGCTAAACTTGAGGCCGAAGCGTATTTGCGCGCCATTGCTGATACATCCGCGCCCACCTCGATCATGATGATGAAACGTCAGGTGTACAAGCACCTCAACCGAGAACTTGGCCCGGCAATGCAAGAATCAACTCGCTGGATGGATGACAGTTTAGCGCGGGATGATTTCAAAGAGGGCGTTGCGTCTTTTGTTGAGCGCCGTCCACCGACCTTTGCTGCGCTCAAAATCGAAGACCAAGACTAGAACCCCTTTCATTCAAGCGATGCGCAGTGGCCGACCCTGCGAGGGCGTCAGGGGCCCGGTACGCGGATCCAGTAATGACAACAGGGTTAGAGTGGCACCGTCGCAATGGCCTCGCCAGAAGGACGGTTTTCACCCGTGACCCGACGCAGCTCCATCGCCTGAATCTGCCAACCAACGCCCGGCCGATAAACAACTTGGTCAAAGTAGGTGCCGAGGAACAACCAAACCTCCCGATCACTTTGCTCATGCCATGCCTGCACATAGCTTTGCATGTCAGCGCGGCCTCCGGTCACAGAACAGTCATCCGACCAAGCAAGATCCTTCAGTTCGACCAACTGGCTGCCAATTAAATGTTGGGTTGCCCCCAACGGACCCAAAGCCCCCTGTACGACGTCGACCCACCCATCTGGGCCGATTGCCGACAGCGGTTGTGTGCCAGGGCCTGTCACAGAGAAGGTCACATCAGGCGTAAATATGCGCCGATAGGTTTCTCGGCCAGCAGCCACCGAGGCCTCGTCATTCAGACCAATCTGGTCCGTTGCAACCGCGTAGGAACGCCGAAGATATTCGATTTCCTGCCGCGCAACCGCTTCAACCATCGCTTTCGTACACATCCTTTGCTCCTGTTCTTCGGCACTTACTGTGCCCCAACCCGTGATCAGCAAGCCCGCAAGGCCCAGAACTAATCGCTGAACCCGCCTCGCGCTATGCTGGATCAAAACTAACGTGTAACCCTTCAACGCCGTGTAACAAGGCATTGGCTGCAAATTCAGGCGCGCTGGCGCCTTCCGACAGTCGAAAGTTTTGCAACCGCTCGAAGATGACTTTAAAGCCAATGTTCATCTCGCGCCGGCTTAAGGCCGCTCCTAAACAGTGATGTACGCCTTTGCCGAATGCGACCTGCTCCTTCAAATTTGGTCGACTGATATCGAAGCGGCTTGGTTCTGGGAACCGCCTTTCATCTTGATTCGCCGAGGCAAATCGCGCAAACAAAATTGCGTCTTTCGGAATCACAACCCCGTGCCACTCCACCTCGTGCACGGAGCGCCTAAACATATTGGAGGACGGGCTAGAGATTCTTAAAACCTCTTCAACAAAGTTCGAGATCATTTCTGGCGACGGGTCACGCTTTAATTTTTCATACTCCTGCGGGTTTTCAATCAGCAACCAGATCCCTTCGGTAATCGATGCCGAGGTGGTCTCATTACCCGCAACCAATATTTGGCTAATCATCGACAAACACTCTTCAATACTGAGCGGTTGTTCGCCATCGATACTGGCGTTGACAATCTTCGACAAAATATCGTCTTTGGGGTCTGCACGGCGTTCCGCGATTCGTTCCGCGAAATAATGCTGGAACTCAACCATGCCGCGCGCGGATTCGCGAATACCTTCGGCATCGAGCTGTTGGCTCAGATTACCAATAAAGGCTTCCGTCCACTTCCGGAACAGATGTAAATCGGACATGGGTGCCCCCAGCTGGGAAACGATCACGCGCAACGGTAGCGGCACCCCAAAGGCGGACAAAAACTCACACTCACCATCTTTGATCATGTCATCGATTAGGGCGTTGGCAGTATTTTCAATAAACGGCTCAAGTGCTTTCAAACTGCTCGGCGAAAAGGCCCCATCAACAAATTTTCGGTATCGCCGCTGCAGGGGTGGGTCCTGGGTCAACATGGTTGCAACCGTCGGATAACCCTCTTTCAAAATCGCAACCAACTCGGGATCTTGTGAGGCCCCCATTGCACGGGTGGGTTTGAGCATGACGCTCGAAAAATTAGCGGGATCCATTGCCATCTTCACAACATCGTCGTAACGCGAGACAAAGAAAATTCCAGATTGAGGATCCTGATAGATCGGCGCCTCGTCTCGGAGTCGCCGGTTCATTGCCCAGGGCCGTTTTAGCAGTTCTGGATGCATCGGGTGAAGCTCATGCATCGGGCAGGTTAGGGCTGCGTCTAATACGCTGACTGAATCTTGACTCACAGGGCCTCCATTGATTTAACGCCCATCAAACGAGGCGCCCTAACAAGGTAGCTTTTTTTGCACAAAAATCCAAGCACAGCTGACTGTTTTACCAATCTATTACAATAAAAAGCGGTTGCGACAACCGTCGCCGACTCAATTAGGGACAGCCCGCCGCCGTAATATGGGTTTCAATCAAAACAGAAAATGCTATGGTCGGACCACGTTATTACGTTAAGACTGGTCCTTAAGGAATCCATCGCCCTAATAAGGCTGCTTTATAAATCGACGCAGGCGACCTTAAAGCGCGACGAAGGCATGAAGCGGTTCAGTCAAAACACCTGTTTTACAATATAGGGAGTCCCATGGAAGTTTTTCAAGATAAAGTTGCTGTCATCACCGGCGCCGCCAGCGGTATCGGCCAAGCGCTGGCAGAACGCTGCCTGCAAGAAGGCATGAAGGTCATGCTGGCCGATGTCGAGGCGGACGCTTTAACGGCAACCGCTGCAACCTTTCGAGCCCGCTATAACAATCCAATCGAAACCCAAGTGGTTGACGTCAGCATGCTTGACGCGCTCACCGCCCTGCGCGATGCGACCCTTGAGGCCTATGGCGCAGTGCACTTATTGTTCAACAACGCCGGGGTTGGTGGTGCGGGTGGCGCCTGGACGGGCACTGAGCAAGACTGGGCGTGGGTGATCGGCGTTAATTTGATGAGCGTGGTCCACGGACAACGGTTGTTCGTGCCCATCATGCTCGAGCAAGACGAGCCTGGACACATTGTTAACACCGCCTCCGTTGCAGGCTTGATGGGCGGCGTAACCAACGCGCCCTATTCCGTCACCAAGCATGGTGTCGTTGCGCTGACCGAACATTTGTACCGGGACTTATTAGTGGCCGATGCAAAACTGGGTTGCTCTGTGCTCTGCCCCGGCATCATTCGAACCAATATCGGCGACAGTGGTCGAAACCGTCCAGAGGCGTTAAAAAATGCGGCGCCAGTCGCACTGACCCCTCAGCAAGAAGCCCTGCGAGCCCAATTTGCCGCTGTGATGGCAGAGGGCATGCTGCCAAGCGCCGTCGCTGAAACCGTGTTTAATGGCATTCGTAAAAATCAGCTCTACATCCAAACCCACGATCAATTTAATGAACGCATTATGACGCGGGCTGAAGACATCACCCAGGGCACCAATCCGGATCCAAAAATATTTCAGTGGCTCAATTAGCACGAGAACGCCCTAGAACACGGGGCTGAACTCGTTAAACCAACACTGGCTGATCTAGCGAGTCGGCGGTATCGCCTTGAGCACTTCCCGCGTCAGGTCCCAAAAATTAAACCCCTTAAGGCCATAATCCAGGCCGCGACGGACAATGACGACTTGGTGAGACGGTACGACAATCACGAATTGTCCCCGACTGCCGGCTGTCGCATAGGCGCCTTTCGGGATGTCCGTTCGATCATTTGGAACTAACCACCACTGTCCACCATATTGCCCCCTCGGGTTGGTCGAAACCGGCGCTGGCGTTCGAATAAAATCAATCCAATCTTTCGAGATCAATCGCTCACCGCGCCATACCCCCTCATTCAGATACAGCAGTCCCAAGCGCCCTAGATCTCGAGCATTGCTGTACACCTGAGAACTCAATATGAAATCGCCGAATCGGTCGGCGCCAATCAAGGTCTGATGCATCCCAAGTTTCTTAAGCAGCCTTTGGTTCGGATAATCAAGGTAGCTTTGAACATCTGGCAAGACCCGCCGCATCGCATAGATCGCCAACAGCGTGTCATAGTTTTCATAATCCCAGAAAGTCCCCGGCATCCGAACAAGCCCACGTCGTCTTGCCTCAATGGCCGAACTCTCGCCCGCCCAGTAGGCAAGGCCGCTGCCTGATTGGTATTCCATCCTCGAAGAATCCACTGGGTAGAGCCCGCTGGCCATATGCAAAACGTGACGCAACGTGATGCCCGCCCTTGGATCGGTCTCGGGTACTGCCAACTTCGGCAACCAATCTATCGGTAATGGGTCATCCAAACTGAGAAGACCATCTTCGACCAACATGCCGATTAACGTCGACGCGATACTTTTTGCCGTTGACCAGGTCCGGGTCCGTGTTGTGGCATCAAACCCTGGCGCATAGCGTTCGAGCAAAACCTGTTCACCCCGAGTAATCAATAAACTCACGGTCATCTGTTCGGCAACAGCCGGCTCAAAAGCCCATTCAGCGGCTTGCTGCAACGCCGCCTGATCGACGTCAAGGGGTTGCTCAATCACAACCTGCTCGCCATAAGGCCAGTCGACGGCTGCGGTCACATCGCGAGGAAACGGCGTGGGCGGCTCGGGCAGTCCCAGCAAGACGTTCGGAGTTGCCTGAGTGGCAGGCGGCAGCACCATACAGCTAAAACCTTCACGAAAAATCGCGGTAACAGCGGTCTCTGGCGAATCCGTGCCCACCGTCACCGATCGAGACGCCCAGTTAACCTGGTAAGGACCTTTTGCTGCCGTACCACGAGCACCATCAAAGCGCGGGGGTTCGAGATATTTCAGTTCCTGATCAAACACCTGTGTGAGGGAGCGGTAGCTGGTAAATAAGCCATTACACATCAAGACCGCTTGCACCCCATGGACAATCGTTTGCCGTTGGGCTTGTTGCCAGTTGGCTAAGGTCGGCGCAATTAAACCAAGGGTTGAGATGAACGCAAGACCCATCACCCAAGACGTTGGCCTGCTCATAAACGGTTATCGGTCATCAAGCTTGTATCCTCCCCCTGATTACCTCGCGTGAGATCAACCTCTAATCAGGCGGCCCGGGCGGGCGCCCGTATCTTGGTCACGTTCGCGGGTTTTAACCCCAGCCACGAAGGTATTAAGGTAGCCCGAGGCCGATTGCAGTATCCTGCCGCCACCGGCCGGCAGGTCATGGGTCACTTGCAGCGCGCCCAGGCTCAAATGCTCTAAATCAATCACATTTAAATCAGCCCGTTGGCCGGGACGGATCCGACCACGGTCACTCAGACCAAATAAATCGGCATTGCGAGCGGTTTGTTTGGCGACGATCAGCTCAATCGGCAACCGAGGACCCCGGCTGCGATCGCGAACCCAGTGCATGAGCTGATAGGTTGGCCCGACAGCATCAAAAATGAGATTCACATGCGCGCCCGCATCAGACAACCCAATGGTCGTGTTTGGATGCTCAATCATCTCGCTAATAACATTGAAATTACCCTCAACGAAATTAGCCCCGAGAGAGATCGCAAAATTATTACCGTTGTTGCCTAAAAGGAAATCGTACACAAAGCTGTCGATGGTCTGGCCCGCTTTAGCCGCCAGCGCGCCTAGGTTACCGCTGGCTTCTGGCTCATAGTTCATGGGCACCTCGAGCGGGAACATGCTGGCCGCCGCCATCCCTAACAAACCATAGATGTTCTCCATCGAGCCGGACAGATCAGGCTTAATATCTTCATCAGAAAGTATCTTTGCTTTGACTTCCGGCTTTCTCATCGCCGCAAGCCGATCCTCAAAGGAAAGAGCTGCTAGCGCCAAGTAGGTGCGACGCCGCTGGAACATATGATAGGACTTTAAACTGGTGACAAACCCAATCGGGCGGGTCGCAATTTGCGGCACAACGTTGAGTCCTTGACCAGACGCGGTTGCAACCAGATCAAGGCAAGCGCGCCACTGATCTGGCCGATTGAAATTCTGCGCCAAGGTGAACGTCACCGGGCAACCACTCGCCTTTGCAATATCGACGAACAGCGCCACCTCTTCCTCCGTCGTTTGATGCTCTGGACCCGCCAGGTCTCCCACAACGCCAGCCGGCACGGCTTGGAACACCCCCCGCCCTGCGGCTTTCATGGCATTCGCCAGCGCCATCAACTCGTCGCGCTCGGCAAACGTGCCCGGAATGGTTTCGCCCAGCACACTTCGGTGCCCAACGGTTCGAGAAGTTGAAAAGCCAAGCGCACCGGCTTCAACAGCCTGTTGAACAATCAAGGCCATCGCCCGCAAATCATCCGCAGTTGCATTTTCATGTCGAAGGGCGCGATCCCCCATCACATAATTCCGCAGCGCACTGTGCGGGACTTGGGTGCCAACATCTAAGGTGTACTGCCGCGAGGCAATATAATCTAAATACTCCGGGAAGGTCTCCCAACGCCCCCACTCAATCCCCTCATACAGCGCGGTACCCGGAATATCTTCAACGCCTTCCATCAACTCAATCAATCGTTGTTCACCGCCAGGAGGCGCTGGTGCAAAGCCCACGCCGCAATTACCCATCACCACACTGGTAACCCCATGACTAAAGGAGGGGTCAAGCGTATCGTCCCAGCTCACCTGCCCATCATAATGAGTATGCACATCAACCCAACCTGGGGTTGCGACCGCGCCATCGGCTTGAATTTCTTCCCGGCCGCGCCCTGCAACCGTGCCTACGGCCTGAATCAAACCATCTTGGATCGCAATATCGCCCGAGAACGGGGCGGCCCCATTGCCGTCAACAATCTGTGCACCTCGAATAACCGTGTCAAACATGTGGTTTTCCTTTTTACTTATGAACGAATAAAACGAGGGTGCGTCAGCGCATCCAAAACGCCCTGTGTGAACCTTCGCTTACGGGGGTTAAACAATTTTCGAGCGACCCTCGCCCCAATACCGATCTCTCAACAAGCGCTTATACAGCTTGCCCGTTGGCAGTCTCGGCAACGCAGCGTCATAATCAATCGAGCGCGGGATTTTTTGGCGAGACAAGTGCTCAGCCAGGTAACTTAAAAGTTCTTCGGTTAGCGCCTCGTCCCCCAGGAGCCCGTCAATGGGTTGCACCACGGCCTTCACCGCCTCACCTAAATCCTCATTTGGCACCCCAAAGACTGCGGCATCCTCTACTTTCGGATGACTGATCAATAGGTCTTCGCACTCTTGGGGGTAGATGTTCACGCCCCCAGAGATAATCATGAAGGTTGCTCGATCTGTCAGATATAAAAACCCGGAATCATCAACATAACCAACATCCCCCACCGTCGTCATGCTGCCGTCTTTTGAGGTCGACTCTGCCGTCTTTTCGGCATCATTGTGGTACTGAAACTCCGTTGCCGTTTTAAACCACAGGGTGCCCGCCTCACCAGAAGGCAAGGGCGCGCCCTCGTCATCCAACACGTGTAAATCACCCAAAACAATTTTCCCGACCGTCCCGGGATGCGCTAACCACTCTTCGGTGTTACAGGCTGCAAACCCAAGGCCTTCGGTTGCACCATAATACTCATGGATGATTGGACCCCACCATTCGATCATTTGCCGCTTAACCATCTGAGGACACGGCGCCGCCGCGTGGATGGCGACTTCCAGTGTCGACAAATCGAAGGACCGGCGAGTTGCTTCGTCAAGCTTTAGCATCCGAGAGAACATCGTGGGCACCAGTTGCGAGTGGCTCACCTGGTACTGGGCGATATGTCCCAAGTACGCCAGTGGTTCGAACTTCTCCATCACCACGACCGTGCCGCCTTGCCGCAGGGTTAAATTCACCGCGGCTTGTGGTGCGGAGTGATACAAGGGGGCTGGTGACAGATACACCATGTCCTCCCGGTAAAGCCAAAGCTTTGATAAAAAGCTATAGAGCGGGAGCGGCTCATCCGGCGCCTGCTCTGGCAGCGGCCGAATAATCCCTTTAGGACGACCCGTTGTGCCCGAGGAATAGAGCATCGAAGTGCCTAGGGACTCATCCTGAATTGGCGCGCCCGAATATTGTGAAATGACCGCGTCGTAATCGCTAAAGGCGGGCCCATCCACGGCCTCAACCGCAAGCCCCTCGCTGTCCACCACCAGGATCTGCTCAAGTGCTGGACAGTCCTTTACTGCCGCCTGAACCAATGCCAGCTTTGAGGAGGAGGTAATGAGCACCTTTGACTCGGAGTTGGTCACGATATAGGCCATCTCTTCAGACGTAAGATAGGAATTAATACAGGTATAAAACAATCCTGCTCGCTCGCCCGCCGCGCAGGTCTCGATGTAGGCTGCATTGTTTTCCATAAAGATCGCGTAGTGATCGAGCCGCATTAATCCGAACGCCCTCAGCGCATGGGCCAGCTGGTTCGCACGCGCCTCCAACTCAGCATAGGTTTGAACCGCGCCGGTTGCGGCCATAATGACCGCGGGGCGTTGCGGGTGCTTTTGGGCATAGGATCCAGGATACATAGGCGCTCTTTTTTTAAACTAAGACTCAGTTTGTATCACGCTGCTAGGGGCCTGACAAACCCAAGCTGACGGCCTTAAAACCTGGATCTTAAGTTAGCTAAGGCGCTAAATCATCTTTGCAGCCAGCCAGCCAAACTGATCAAACCACCAGGTTCGAAATGCCCGCCAGGTGCTCGATTCATTGTCCAGGTCCTGCTGTTTGTGCGCCGTTTGAATGAGGTACTGCCGAATCATCTCCGATTCCGCTGGGGTGAGCACATCCTTAAACCCAATCATTCCGACGGGCGCTAAAACACCCTCAAGGACAATGGCGTCAAAAATATCATGAGTCGTTCGGGTCATTGCCCGCAGGTCTGGCACTAAGCCTTGACTCACTGCGCCCACGCCATGGCAACGCATGCAATGCTGGTTATACAAGCCGAGACCCGCGCTGATCTCGGCGTCGCCCGCAACCAAGTCTGGCGGATCGATTACCAAAGGCTGTGGCGACGAATCAGGCAACTTAGCCTGCCCCCCTAACTTGAACACGAGCACCCGTCCCGGTGCACTGTGCTGAACCTCCGGTTGCGACAGCACAAGCCCGACAGCGCCGCCCCATCCCGCCATAATCGCAATGTATTGCTCGCCAGCCACCTCATAGGCAATCGGGGGCGCGATCAGTCCAGATCCCGTCGGGAAGGACCAGATTGGCTCACCCGTTTTACTTTGATACGCAACCAGATCCCCTGTGCCCCGCCCCTGAAAGACAAGACCTGTGCGGGTGGTGAGCACACCCCCATTCCACATACTCGGTAGTGCGACCTGCCAGGCCGGCTGCTGCAGGACCGGGTCCCAGGCGATCAACTGTCCTCGCATCAAATGCTTTAAAACCGGCGCAAGATAATTCGGGTCAAGACTCGCCAGCGGATTATCCTGGACCGCTTGGTCATTTTGCCCGGTATTCCAATGCGGCCCCGCTTGATGCTCATACGTCTCGGGATGGTTGTAAACCGACAGATTTTGCATCGCAGGTATGTACACCAAACCTGCATCCGCGTTAAACGCCATGGGCTGCCAGTTATGGCCACCAAACGGCGCTGGCCGGACGATTTGTTCGGTTTTAAGGTAGCTTGCAATCTCTGTTTCAACCGGGCGGCCGGTCTCGAGATCAATATGACTCGCCCAATTCACGGGCACATACGGCTCAGCCGAGATCAGTTCTCCCGATACGCGATCCAAGACATAAAAGAACCCATTTTTTGGCGCTTGCATGATGACCTGCCGGTCTTCACCCTCAATTTTTAAATCAGCCAAAATCATGTGCTGGGTCGCGGTGTAATCCCAATTATCGGCCGGCGTTGTTTGATAGTGCCAGCGATAGGCGCCGGTCGTGCCGTCGAGCGCGACAATCGACGATAAAAACAGATTGTCGCCACCGCCTGGGCTGCGAATCTCCCGATTCCAAGGCGAGCCATTCCCGACGCCGATGAATAATAAATCCAAATCCGGGTCGTACACCATCGAATCCCAAACCGTACCGCCGCCGCCATATCGCCAATAATCATCGCCGCTCCAGGTTACTTTGGCGGTCTCCAACTCGGGCTGAGCCTGAGGCTGGCTCGGGTCGCCCGGCACCGTGAAAAACCGCCAATTCAGCGCGCCGGTTTGTGAATCATAGGCCGAGATGTAGCCGCGAACGCCATATTCAGCACCGCCATTACCAATGACCACTTGATCCCCCACCAATCTTGGCGCCCCGGTAATCGTGTACGGTTTGGACTGATCGATGGTCAAGACAGACCAGATCACTTCCCCGGTATGCCGATCCAGCGCAATCAAGCGGCCGTCGAGGGTGCCGACAAAGAGCCGATCCCCCAAGACCGCAACCCCTCGGTTAACGACATCACAGCAGGCATTGGCGCCCCAAGCCTTGGGCACTTCTGGATCAAAAAACCAGCGCTGCGCGCCGGTTACGGCATCCAGTGCATAGACCTTGCTCCAGGAGCCGGTCGTGTAAAGGGTGCCCTGAATGACAATCGGTGAGGCTTCAAGCCCTCGACGCGTACCCGTGTCGAAAGACCAGGCGAGGCCGAGGTCTTGGATATTATCGGGATGAATTTGGGTCAGCGGCGACTGCCGCTGCTCAAACGTATCCGCGCCATGCAAGGGCCAATCGGCGACGACGAGCGGCGCCCCGATGAGCGTCAACAAACTCAAAACGGCTTTCAGGACTACCCGTAACGGATAAACCGAAAGGGCTCGCGGTGAGCCGTCTGGGTAACCTGCTTGTTTCGTTTTGCCTACCGCGACTAATGCCATTGTTTGACTTCCTTTCATTGCGCTTTGTCGTCTCTTACTTTGAGCTACCGAATGCTGCGGCCCTGGATGTGCCCGCTGGCTAGATCGAATCCTTCACAGCGGCGTCAGGCCGAGGCCCAGCCCGCCGTCAACATCCAGTAACGCGCCCGTTGTCCATTTTGACTGCAGCAGAAACACAATGGCCTCGGCCACTTCCATCGGCTGGCCAATTCGGCCTAGGGCATGCAGCGGCGCGAGCGCCGTCATCCTTGTCGTTACGTCTTCAGGGGAACCTAATCCTGCCCGCTCATTGATTTCCGTCATCACGGCACCTGGTATCACGCAGTTTACCCGAACTTTCTGGGCGCCAAGTTCCGCCGCCATCACCTGGGTCAACGTTTGCAGCGCCGCTTTGGTTGCAGCATAAGGTGCCGCCCCCGGAAAAGCCCGACGAGTATGAATCGAACCCAAGAAAATAATCGCGCCTTGCCGAGCCGCCAGCGCAGGCGCTGCAAGTTGCGAGAGCATCATGCCGGAGATGACATTTTGATTAAAGATGTCGAGCAGTCGTTCTTGGTCAAACTCGGCGATTGACGCGCGGTACATGTTCCCAGCGTTACTTACCAACCCGTCTAGTCCCCCGCCATGGGCCAACGCTTGACGAAGCAATTCCGCTCGGTCTCCCGCTTGGGTGACGTCTGCCGCGACAGCCAGACACCGATCGCCAAGCCGAGCCGCAACCGCATTAATTTTCTCGGCACGCCGGCCGCAGATCGTGACCTGTGCACCAAGCGCAACCAACTGTTCCGCCGTCGCTTCACCAATACCCGAGCCGCCGCCCGTGACGAGATAGGACTGACCTTTCACGATGTAACCTCCAAGTCTTTTCTCATCGGGCCGCAAAAACCCAGCCGCCCCAGTCGGGCAACTTCAAGCCTTGCCCCTGCCGAGTTTATAACGATCTTCTCACGCCAATGGGGTCCGTTTGCGTGCAAGCCTGTTTTGGACACGCGTAGGTCACGATCTCGGCAGATGCGCGAGCACGCTTTGGATGACGCCACCGTCAACAACCAACTCATGACCATGAATATAACCACTCGCATCGGATGCCAAAAACAAAACCGCCTGAACGACATCCTCCGCCGTACCAAGACGCTTGAGCGGCACGCCACCACTGCGCTTTGCCCGCACTTTGTCATCTAAAAATATCGGTGCTGACATGCCCGCATCGATAAATCCGGGCGCCACCGCATTGACCCGGATACCCAAAGGCCCCCACTCAAGCGCCTGCAGTTGCGTCAGACTGGTGATTGCTGCTTTGGTCGCAGCATAGATTCCAACGTTCGGCGCGGGGTGGACCGCATTGACCGAACTCATGTTGATAATAACGCCACCACTTTGCGCGGCCATCGCTTGCGCCGCAGATTGCGCGCAGTTGATCGTCCCGATCAAATTAACCCCAATGACCGATGCAATATCATCAGCGGACTGATCCAGTAGCGGACCAAAGCGCACAATCCCCGCATTGTTTACCAAGAGATCCAATGCGCCAAAGCGCTGAATGGCATTGGCAACGGCCACCTGATCAGAAACATCAACCGGTAATACCTCACTCGCACCCAGCTCCGCCACTAAACTTTCCGCCGCAGCCGCATTTTGATCCAAAACGCCAACCCAGTAGCCTGCTGTCACAAGTCCTCTGACGATCTCGGCGCCAATGCCTTGGCCGCCGCCGGTCACGATTGCTCGTAGGGTCATAGGGGTCTCCAATGGGTTATCTTTTAGCGAATGCCACACAAAGTTACCGGATCATTTACCCAGATGCTACGCCTAGGATTATGCCTTGCTTTGGCCACCTTAAAATCCCCTGGAAGAGCGCCCTAGGCTTATCAACCAATTGAGCCTTCCTTTAAAATTTATCGCATCCGCCGACACAGAGGTGCAGCGAAAATCCAAGGATTGGTGCTTGATCCAACCGTGATACTGCTGCTAGTGTTTTTGCTAGGACCTGAACCCATCAAAGAGGCCGCCCATGGTGACGATAATTGTTAATGATGAAGCGCGGACCGTGTCAGCGAGCCCTGACACGCCGCTCCTGTGGGTTTTGCGGGACCATCTTCACCTAACCGGCACGAAATATGGCTGCGGGATTAGCCTGTGTGGGGCCTGTACGGTCCATCTCAACGGTGAGGCTGTGAGATCCTGCACCCTGCCACTGGCAGCAGTAGCAGACCAGCGCGTCGAAACCATTGAGCATCTTGCAGTGGGCGGTGATTACAACGCGGTTCAAAGCGCCTGGCTGGACGAAGACGTGGCCCAGTGCGGTTATTGTCAGTCCGGCCAAATTATGGCGGCGACTGCGCTATTGAACAACAATCCATCTCCGAGCGATGCAGAAATCGACGCTGCCATGGCGGGCCACATTTGTCGTTGTGGAACCTACCAAAAAATTCGAGCCGCGATTCATCGCGCTGCAAACGTAACCGAGAGCGGAGGGTCCCAAGCATGAGCCGTTTGCCTGCAGATCCCAGCCGCAGAACTTTTTTAAAATCCTCCAGCATGCTCGCAACCGGTAGCTTACTGGTCGGGTTCGAGCTGCCTTATAGTTTGGCTTCAGCCCCCAAAGCAAGCAGCGCCGCCTCGCTGATGGCCGATGCCTTTATCCGTATTGATCGCGATAACACCATTACCGTCCTTATGAATCATGCTGAATTTGGTAATGGGGTCTATACGAGTCTTGCCATGATGGTGGCGGAAGAGCTGGATATCGATTGGCAGCGACTGCGCTGGGAGGCGGCGCCGACCGAACCCCGTTATTACAGTCCAATTTTCGGAGAATATTTGACCGCTGGCAGCGTATCAACCGCCGGGGCTTTTATACCCATGCGCACGGCCGGTGCGAAAACCAAGGCCCTGCTACTTCAGGCTGCCAGCCTACTCTGGCAGACTGATGCAAACCAATTATCCACCGATGCCGGCTGGATTGCGCACGCGGACGGGCGACGCGTGTCCTACGGGGGGCTGATTAACGTCATCCAAGACCATAACCTTGAGCCCCCTAAAACCGTTGACTTGAAACCCGCATCCGCCTTTCGCGTGCTGGGTTTCCCCAAAAAACGTATTGAAGCGCCGGAGAAAGTAACCGGCCGCGCCCTCTTTGGCATCGACATCAAACGACCCGGCATGATTTATGGCGCCGTCGCAAGACCACCAGTCTACGGCAGCCGAGTGATCGCCTTTGATGACAAAGCGGCTCGCGCCATACCGGGGGTCTTGAAGGTTAAGGCCATCGATGCTGGCGTTGTGGTCCTGGCCAAAGACTACTGGACGGCAAGCAAAGGCGCCAAAGCACTCACAGTCCAATGGGATGATCTGGGGCTCGGTCATCTCTCGACGGCATCCTTTACCGAAGAATATCGAGCATTGAGCAAAACCGATGGTCTACTCGCTGAGGACATCGGCGATGCCAAGGCGGTTCACGAAGCCGCAAGCGCCGTTCATGAAGCGGTCTACGAGATGCCCTATTTAGCCCACGCCACCATGGAGCCCATGAATTGTACAGCGCAGGTCTTTGACGACCGCTGCGAAATTTGGGTCGGCACCCAAAACCAGGGTAATGACCGGACGGTTGTTGCCAAGATGCTGGGATTACCGGAAACAAGCGTTGTCATCAATCGCACCTTGATGGGCGGCACCTTCGGTCGCCGAGCCAGCAAAACCGCCGACTTTATTACCGATGCCGTACAAGCGGCTCAGGGAGAAACGGTCCCCGTGCAAATTATTTGGTCCCGTGAGGAAGATATTCGCGGCGGGCACTATCGACCGTTATTTGTACATCGCCTACGTGGCACCGTCGATGCCGAGGGTTACCCCGCCTCTTGGCATCAAACCCTGGTGGGCCAATCCATCATGCAGCACACCAAACATGATCCAACGTATATGGTTCGAGGCATCGATATTTATTCTGTCGATGGCTGCTTGCAGGAACCCTTCGGCGTCTTCCCCTATGGCACCGCCTACCAAATACCCAATCACCGTGTCGAAAGTCACAACCCGCCAAAGATCGGCGTACGGCCCCATGAATGGCGAGCCGTGGGACACACGCACACGGGGGTCGCCTATGAATGCTTTTTAGACGAGCTAGCCCACCTCGGTGATAAAGACCCGTTAGCGCTTCGACTGCATTTGACCCGAGATAACGACCGAATGCATCAATTGCTCTTACGACTCAAAGAAGCCGCGGACTGGGATCAACCCTTGGCAGCCGGACGGGGGCGCGGCATGGCAGCTAGGGTCTATTCTGTGTCCCCCATCGCACAGGCGGTCGAAGTGACGGTCGCCCTTGATGGCACCTTCACCGTTGATCGCGTGGTCTGCGTGGTCGATTGCGGCTTTGCCGTCAATCCCCTAGGGATCGAGGCTCAAATTCAAGGCGGCGTCATGCTGGGACTCAACGCGGTGGCTTACGGCGGGATCGATTTGGTAGATGGCCAGGTTCAGCAAAGCAACTTTCATGACGTTCGGGCATTACGATTTAATCAGATGCCCGCCGTGGAAGTTCACATTATGCAAAGTGATGCGCCGCCCACCGGGGTGGGTGAGCAAGCAACGACGCCGATCGCACCCGCGGTGGCAAATGCCCTATTTCACGCGACCGGCAAAAGAATTCGACAGTTTCCTCTGGACCGCCACGGCTTTACCCTTAAGGCCTAAACGCCCCCAGGTGACCGACCAAGGCCGATCACGCACCGGCGCAATCAAAGTAATCTAAGCAGCTGGTCAATTTGACCGTTTATTAGACGGCGGGCGACCAGCGACAGAACGGCCTCGAACATCAGCACCGGCAAGAAGAGCAATAAAATACCGTCTGAGGAGGCGGTCAGAGGCGTCGCGGCACTAAGCCAGCGCTGCAACCAGTCTGCACCCTTAAGTGGCCGCATCTGACCTATGGCGCCCACGAGCGGACTCATTACCCCCTACCGGGTATCGATCTCCAGCCTCTCCTACAAGGCATGAATCGGCACCATGTTGTTGTTCTGTCACGATCTATAAACTTGTCCGAACCACCGGCTCAGTCATGTAAATAAGGCCTTTAGATTGATCAAACAGATTACAGGCTTCAAAGAGCCTATCGAACACCGCGCCTTTATGGGCTTCATCGGCAATAATCGTAATGATTGCCGCTTCGCCGTACTCACCAAATTGACGATCCGAAAACAGATCGTTAGAACGACCGGTTTCAATCATCGCTACCGCCACGCCTTCGGTCTCTCGCATGGCTTCCAGCACGTCTGGCCCGCAATCTTTATGGACTAATGCACCAATTTCTACTTGCATAAGGCCCCCTTTTTATTTGGCTGCGTTTAAAATCGCGTCCGGCACATAGGTCGCCACCCGATCCAGCTTGACCATGTACATGATCCCCATGCCGGGTGTGTCTAACTTGCCAGCAAGATACATGGCCTCAAAAACCAGGTTGGCTTGTTCTTCAGAGACAATAATCCGGATGACTTCTTTCTGCTCATCAATGGTCACACCCAGCAGTCCCATCCGTTCTCGAATACCGGTCCCACGCGCATAACTAATGGTTGCGCCTTGTGCGCCAATATTTTTAGCCGCCGCGAGTACGTCTTCGGCTAACTCTTTCTGCAAGACACAGGTAATCAAAAATGCATCCGATAAATAAGTAATGCTTCGTTCGTTCATAGCAACGCCTCCGTTACGGTATGCTTTTCAGACGACTTCGTTCGATTTAAATATTGAATGCCCAATCCCATCGTGAGCACCGCCAAGATCGGGCAAATACTGGCCAGGGATAAAATGCCGAAGCCTTCAACCGCGGAGACGGCCGAGCCCAGCCCTAAGCCCATGGCCAAGACCAACGGCACAGTTACCGGACCCGTCGTAACGCCAGCACTGTCCCAGGCCACATTGACGAACTCTTCGGTTGAAAATATGGTTAGGAAGACGCCTAGTAGATACAGCGGGATCAAGACCGTCATCAGGTCAAAGCCAATCACCAATTTCGCAATGCCCAAGGCGATTCCGACGGCAACACCGGTTGCGACGCTGTACATCAGCATTGATTTCTTGAAGGCACCATTGGTTAAATTCTGCACCGTTAAGCCGAGCGCATTGAGCGCGGGCTCAGCCAGGGTCGCACCAAACCCCATGAGAAACGCAAAAACAATCACAATACAAATGCCAACAAGTTCAGGGTAAATCGGTGAGAACTGGCTAATCGGGAGTTCCATAAAAGCCGCGGGTAGGACACTGCCCGTCTGCGAACCAATCGCGCCCAGGCCGTACGTCAAGCCCACGTTAAAGATGCACATGCCGACAATGCTGAGGGTGAGTCCATAAAACGTCACCATTCGATTGGGTAGCTTAGACCGCAACACAATGAACAAGACGAACATTAAGAACAACACCAGCGGTAAGATGGCCCGAACCCCAGTGACGATCTCAATCAAAGGCGTTTGATCCCACACTGTGGGGACCACAGCAACCGCATCCGAGGCCAATTGCGCAGCCTCACGAATCTCATCAGGCGTGACGGTCAGAGACATGAAAATCGCGAGGATCAGTACCGCTAAAATTGGAAATAAGGAGGCAAGGGTTACGACCCCAAAGCCAGAGAGCGAGGATTGCCCCTTGCCCGCTGCATTGGCGATCCCAATCCCTAAGGACAAAACCAAAGGCACCGTCACCGGCCCCGTGGTCACCGCGCCGCAATCCCACGCAAGCCCGAGGACCGAGCGCAGGTTTGGATCAAGCCAGGCGTAACCCGTTAGAATCATAACCGGCACCAATGCGCAGTAAATCATGGGTTTGAGCGACCAACCGCGAACAAAGCGAACGGTTCCGAGGATCGCCGCCAAACCAACGCCTGCACCCACCATGAGCACCAAAGGCAGGGTCCAATTATTGAGCAGTTCATAGAGATACGGCGCCGAATTGACATCAACAGAGGATCCAAAGGCCTGCAGCGCACCAATTGCGGGCTCCGCGAACGTGACGCCGACCCCCAACATCCCAATAATGATCAGCACCACGGTCATAGAGGCTTTTTTAGGCAGGTTATCACCAATGATGGTGCCGAATGGCATGAGACCTGTATTAAGGCCTTCCATGAAAATCGCCAAACCCACAATCACGGCCACCAAACCGCCCCCCAACATCAGCGCCGAATCAATGGGATGCCTCAAAATCAGAATCTGAAATAGGATCAAGTAAGCCGCAAGCGGCACCACGGCTTTGACTTGATCCATAATACGGGTGTAGCAATAAGGGCCAATCAAGGCCAAGGATTGCTGCAATGTGATATCGAGGCGTTTGTCGACCTTGGGCGCACTCGGATCAATTTTTGGCGCAAGCACATTGTAGCTGACGGTTTTGTGATGGAAGGACACCGCATTCAGATAGTCCGAATAGCGCATATTTTGGTTCCCCTAGTACGTCAAAGACAGCTGTTCTTACCAGAAGCTACTACATTTGAAACGAAATGCTAGGCTTAAATGAATAATTTCATTTGGAAATCAATCGCCTCAAAGCCTTATAACACCGAATCCCGACATCTTATCAGACCGATTGACGGACACTGAAGGTGATCAAGTCGACCCGCTCATCAACAACCCAGTCCGACACCATCGCTGAGTCGATGGCGGCGGGCTGTTTTCTCGACTCGAATCGAGCTGAACATGGTAGGCTTTGCCAAATTACGCCCTCTAATACTCAGCCCAACAAACCGACACTCAGGTCGGGCTTTGAGCCGCCAATCCAGTGGCGCCAATTAAAAAGGACCGCGCATGCAACCGATTTCATTTTTGTTACTGCTGACCGGCTTTGGGCTGACGGCGTGCGACGCGCCTAGCAAGATCCAAGACCCCATTTCCGCGCCCCCTGTTGCTGAGCAAGTGCCGACCTGGATCGGCGCCGGCGATCAGCAACGTCTGGATGAATATTATTGGATTCGGGACGATGAGCGATCCGACCCAAAGGTCTTGGCCCTGCTCGCGGCTGAGAACGCGTATGGCCAACAACTGATGGCTCACACCGAAAGACTCCAAACGACCCTCTTCCAAGAAATTACCAATCGATTACCCAAGAAGGATGCGACGGTTCCGATTGCGCTTGGAGGCTATCAATACTACCGCGTCTTCGAACCGGGGCTGGAACACCCTATCTATAAACGCTTTCAAAACGATAACCCAGACACCTCGGAAGTGGTCCTGGACGTCAATCAACTTGCCCAGAGCTTTGACTATTTTGCGGTGGGCAACTGGGTCGTCAATCCGGCGCAGGACCTCATTGCGTATGCCGAAGACACCCTTAGCAGGCGGATCTACACGCTCAGAATCAAAGCCGTCGGATCTGACATCTCGCAACCAGATGTGATCACCGGCGCCGCCCCGTCGATGGCCTGGAGTCAGGATGGTCAAAGCCTGTTTTACATCAAGAAACATCCGCAGACGCTTCTCGAACATGAAGTCTATCGGCATCAACTCGGCACGGATCAAAGCCAGGATCAGTTGGTGTATCGGGAGACGGACCCAACCTTCTCACTTTGGCTGGAAGAAAGTCGGAGCAAAGCCTTCATCTTTATCAGGGCGAGCAGCACCGAAAGCACCGAGATTTTAATCATTCCTCGCAAGACCCCTCTGGCTGCGCCCTACCCGCTGCTTGCACGCACAGATCAGCATGAATACCGAGCACGGCATCTCAAGGACCATTTCTACTTATTAACCAACGATGAGGCGCCGAACTACCGGTTGATGCGCGTTGAGGCAAAGCATGCGGGCGATCAATCAGCATGGGAGCCCGTAATCACCCCTGATCCCGGAACCTTTATCGAGGACTTTGAAGTTTTTGATACCTTTATCGTGACCAAGGAAATCGAAGCCGGGATTGCCCGGCTGCGAATTTATGATCAAAGCGGTCAACCGACCCGGGATATTCCAATCCAAGATATTCCCGCAACCCTCAATCTATCTGCTAATCCGGATGCGACCTCAACGGTCATTCGATATGAGCTGAGCAGTTTGAAGACACCTGACAGCACGCTGGCTTTCAATACCGAAACGGGCGACACACAACTGCTCAAGCAGGCTCAGGTTGATGGCAGCTTTAACCCAGATCACTACACGACGGAATATCACACCTTCAGCGCCTCCGACGGCGCAGAGGTACCCATTTCCCTGGTCTATAACCACACGTTAAAACGCCAACCCAGACCAGCCTATCTGTACGCCTATGGATCGTACGGATATTCCACCGAGCCTTATTTTCGATCTTCTAGCCTGTCGTTGTTAGACCGTGGGTTCGTTTTTGCCATCATCCATGTTCGCGGTGGCCAAGAACTTGGCAGGCAATGGTACGAACAAGGCCGTCTACAGCACAAGAAAAATACCTTTACCGACTTTATTGAAGGGTCTCGATATCTAGCGTCTACCGGCTTGGCCGATCCCAATAACCTATTCGCCGCGGGCGGCTCTGCTGGCGGTCTGTTGATGGGCGTCATTGCCAATGAAGCGCCCGAAGTCTATCAAGGCATCATTGCCAAGGTACCCTTCGTTGACGTTGTGACGACCATGCTTGATGACAGCATTCCGCTTACCACTTCTGAGTACCGCGAGTGGGGAGATCCCAGGATTGCCGCAGACTACGACTACATGTTGTCATACTCGCCTTATGATCAAGTCAAGGCGCAAGGCTATCCCAACATGCTGGTCACCACCGGGCTCCATGATTCTCAGGTTCAGTATTTTGAGCCCGCAAAATGGGTCGCGCGACTTCGTCGCTTGAAGACCGATGACAACCATTTGATATTGGATACGGATATGGCCTCGGGCCACAGTGGCCCCTCGGGCCGCTATGAGCGGTACCGAAAGACGGCGCTAGAATATGCTTTCATTTTGGATCATTTAAAAACCGCGCCGTGATGCGCGCATGGCGCAATTAGACCTTACAGACGTGCCATTTGCGCTAAGCCCTAGTGCAGCACTAGGACTTAGCGCCGATGATGCAATCGCACCGGTAACGATTTAATCCCCCGAATAAAATTATTCGGGTTCCGCTCTGCCGCACCAACCACTTCGATATGTTCATAGCGCTTATGAATTTCTTCCCAGAGCACTCGAAGTTGCATTTCCGCCAAGCGGTTACCCATGCAACGATGAATCCCAAAGCCAAAGGCAACGTGGGCACGCGCGTTGGGACGATCGATCATCAGCCGATCCGCCTCAGGAAAGACACTTTCGTCCCGATTACCGGACAGGTACCACATCACCACCTTCTCGCCCGCCCGAATCAATTCATCGCCCAAACGCTGATCGGCCAAAGCTCGGCGGCGCATATGAATCACAGGCGTCTGCCAACGAATCATTTCCGAGACCATGTTCGGAATCAGTTCTGGACGATCCATCAGCAACCGGTGCTGATCCGGAAACTCGTTCAGCGCCAGAACCCCACCAGAGATACTGTTGCGGGTGGTGTCGTTGCCCCCGACGATGAGTAGCAAAATATTGCCGAGAAACAGCATCGGGTTTTCGGTCATATTTTGAGTATCTTTACCGTGGGCCATCATCGAGATTAGGTCAAACTTCGGCGGCCGAGAAACCCGGTCTTGCCAGAGGCCCATAAAAGTTCCGGCGCAGTCCATCAGATCCGCTTTGCGCTGCTCGGGGTCGAGGATCTCGGCCCCGGTTAGCTCGGGCGTATCGGTTGTGATATCGGACCAATGAATGAGCTTTCGTCGGTCGTCATAGGGGAAGTCGAATAAGGTCGCGAGCATTCGCGCGGTTAACTCAACCGACACCTCATCAACCCAATCGAAAGTGTCATTGGCGGGCAGATTACTTAAGATATCAACCACCCGCTCTCGAATCATGGGCTCAAAATTCGCCAAGTTACTGGGCGCGACCGATGGCGCAACCGTTGCACGCTGGCGATCGTGATCCGGCGAATCCATTGCGATGAAGTTCTCGATCACAACGTCTGTACTCTGCAGCGATTCCTGAGGAGGCGTTTCCGCAATGGCGATGCCGTCGGCTGATGAGAACACCTGATGATTGGTGTCGACCGCCTTAATCAGTTCATGGGAGCTTACCGACCAGTAAGGACCTGTGGGACTATTCGGCTGAAAATGCACCGGCGCTTCCGCGCGTAGTTTTGCAAACGGCGCTTGCCAGGTATCGTTGAGATACAGCTGCGGGTCGCTCACGTCGATGGCGCGCAGGTCTAGATCAGAACTTTTGGCTTCACTCATAATGCGTTACATCTAAGACAAGAGGGTCTTCAACATAAGTGAAATGAGACAACCTGGCAACCCGATGTCAGGGCGCTCAGTTTGAACACGAGCGGCTTGACGCACCGCTTTCACCGCTGCCGTTTTTTTGCATCCGCAACAAGGCTTGTTCAGATAGCGTGCCTCATTTGGGCAGCCTAATCACCTGAGGCTTGGTAGACTCGAACATAGTCGACCAGCATGCTTTGCGGGAAGCGCGTAGATTGATCTGGGGAACCCGGCCAGTTGCCCCCCACCGCCACATTGAAAATTAAGAAAAAGGACTTTCGAAATGCGGCAAGGTTGGCATTGTCGGTAATATCGAACTTTAAGTAGCTGACGCCATCAACAAACCATTCCAACTGCGTTTCCTGCCATACCAAACTAAACACATGGTATTGCGCGTGATAGTTTTCACCGCCGCTGAGCTTCTTACCGCCGGCACCGGTATTTGGATATTGGGCCTTGTTACCCTCATTCTGCCAGTGCACGGTGCCGTAAACCCGATCGTCTTCTTGGCCTAATAACTCCACAATATCGATCTCACCGCTTTGGGGCCAACCCACCTCCGAAAAATTCGCCCCGAGCATCCAAAGCGCGGGCCAAACACCTTGACCCGTCGGCATGGCGGCACGGATATCGATCCGACCGTAGGTAAATTCAAACTTATCCTGCGTCGTCAGTCGAGCCGAGGTGTAATCGCGACCGGCAAAAGACTCTTCTCGCGCCTCAATGATCAGCAAGCCTTCTCGCAGATACGCATTTTCAGCGCGGTAAAACTGCAACTCATTGTTACCGCCGCCATCCCCATTGACCTCCAAATTCCAGTCTTCGGTATTTAAGACATCCCCGATGAACTCATCCGACCAAGCCAAAGAATAGCCAGGATAGGACACCGGTGCTTCAAACCCGGCTATTGGATTGGGATTTACCCAACCGGTGCCCGGCGGATCCAGTTGATTGGCCGTATCGCCTGGTCCCTCGACGTTCGCCCGCCACCGCACATTGTCCAACTGAAAAACCGTGTTGGTAAATTCTGCCGCCCAAATGACGATGCCGGTATCGATTGAGCGCAACTCAAGCCCCTTGGCGACCAAATCATCAACCTCAACCACGTAGCTGACCCAAACGTCGGGGGACGCATCCGCCAGGACAAAATCTCCGGAGGTACAGGGATAAACACAATCGACCTTCATTTTTATGCTGGGATCACCCGAGGTGACCTTGACATCAAACTCCAAGGTGCCCCGACCATAGGCGCTGAGGTCAACGGGGCCCGCGGGCCCTGTCTTTAAATACAACCCTGCCAGCTTCCCGGCCACTGAATGACTGACCTCCAGGACCACCCCTCGCTCAGAATCACTCACCAGCTTCCAGTTGATATTGGGGCATCCTGCACCGCCGTCGTTCTCACAGGAGGCATAGTCAATGCCTGCATCGAAAGCGCCGATTACCTCAAAAGGTGCGCTCAGCAGGTTCACCGGGCTATCAGCGGCCGGCAAGGCTGCCAACACAGAGAGCGACTGAACCTTCGGCGTGACAATGACCACGCGCTCGAGCGCTGTTGCGTTGCCAGCGCTGTCGGCCACTTCATAACGGATGATATAGCGCCCCGGCACGGCGGTCGCCAGCGCATCCAAGCCAAAGACATCAATCTGGCGGGTTAACCCGCCATCTTCTGGGTCAAGGGCGGTCGCTCCGGGATCGAAATAGTCATCGCCTTCACCCAGGGTAATCGACGCCGCTCCAATCAGGGCGATCACCGGCGGCTGATCCTCATCGCTATCGAGAATGCCATCGCCATCGGTGTCCATAAGCGTTTGTAACTGCGCCACCACCACCGCACTGGTGCCACGCTCGGCAGAGGCGCCCACAGCGCCATCGATTAGGGCATTGCCCGCAAAACCAAACAAATGTCGCAAAATCAGCAGACCATCGGTCAGAGGCCGAACCTCGCCATCACCATCGATATCCATCGCGGATCTATTGGCGGTGAGGTGCGCATCGATCGCACTTGCGTCAGTGCGTTTTGAATTGTCGCCCACAACGCCCTCGGTCAAGGCGCTGCCCGTAAATCCAAATAAATGACGCAGAATGAGCAACCCATCCGTGAGCGGCGCAAGCTCCCCATTGTCATCAACATCAAGCGTGAACACTTGGGCCGTATCATTCGCCGCCACTGGGTTTATCCAGCCAAGTGCGCCACACAGGATTAGCCGCAAAATCTGTTTCATCGAACCCTTACCCAACAATAAAAGAAACCTTTTCAACACCACACTGTCCTGGTCTTGTTAAAGCGCCTGATCGATACCTACCGAAGCAGTCGCTCGCCCTGCTTGCCTGGCTTGTATCAACCAAAACATCGCCTGCGAAATAGTCTCGCAGACCCAACACCAAGCAGAAAGACGCACACGATAAGAGGGGGCTACCGTGCGTTAAGGCTCAAAAGCGACAACAATTTTAGATTTTTTGATGCGAAACGCGCTGTCGCCTATTAATCCGGTGTGGATCTTGGCTTTGGCCCTAGCCGAGACAACCCTTGGCCGCTTGTTCCTTTAAGTGCGCGTAAGTGGGCGCGGCTTAGACCTCACCGCGCTTGAGCGCCTTGAGAAACCGCCGAACATCTTCAGCAGATCGTTCCGGCACTTCTTCCATCGGGGCGTGACCCACACCATCATAAATGATGACCTGACTGTGCGGCATCGCCGCTTGAAATTGATCCGCGGTCGTCACGCTGATCACGCTGTCCTCTCGGCCCCACAGAATCAGGGTTGGCTGCGTCAACACCGAAAGATCTTCAGACTGACGGCCTGGGCCTTGCCATGAGTTGAAGCGGCCGAGGATCGCCTCTCGTGTGCCTGCTCGCAGCGCCAGTTCGTAGTACCGCATGATGAGCGCATCGGTGACCACCGGCGAGTCATTGTAGGCCGATTTAGCGCCTTGGACTGCGAGGTAATAGGGGTCAATCCTCGCCGCAATCGCCCGAAACCAGGATTGTCCGAGCAGCTTGAAGGCAAGCGGCGATGCCTTATCAGGCTTTGCTTCACGTCGCGCTTGATACCAGGCGGAAGGACCCGTCGCATCGACCAATATAAGCGCTAAGACCGACTCGGGGTGTTCAAGTGCGTACCGCCACGACACACCGCCACCCATTGAATTCCCGCCCAACACGAATGCGTCTAGGTTTAGGTGCGAGGTGACGGCTTGCACAACCCGCAACTGGGCAGCACCGCTGTAATCGCCGCTGGGCACTGCGCCGGTTAGGCCGTGCGCCGGCAGATCAAGGGTGACAATCCGATACGTCTTGCCCAGGCGTCCGACCCAAGGCTCCCATGTATGCAGCGATGCCATGCTGCCATGAATCAGAACAACCGGCAGCCCCGTGCGGTTGCCCTCATCTCTGAAATGGATCCGCGCGCCGTCGTCCAACGTCAGAAATTGGGAGGAAGGACTGGTGTATTTTGCATCCACCACCTCTGCCGGAAGGTCACCCTGATACAGCCAAATACCTAGGGATACTAAGGTCAACAGAACCATGGTGACCCAGAGGGCCTTTCGCTTTTTCATCGGAGCAGACCTTTTTAACGTTTCGGTTCACCTAATGACAACAGTCATCGTTTCTAGTCGCGCTCGAGTTGAGCGCACGGCCACCTTATCAGTCTAGGAAAAGCCAGGGACTCCTGCTCAGTTTACGCTATCGCAACCTTCCAACCGCATCCGGTCGTATGAGGCCACTTGCGCAAACCTCACAACGATCGATCTTAGTCAGGCAGCATTTTTTGCGCCATTATGGCACCAGTGCCTTGGACAACACTTTCCCTCGGCCAACCTCATCCAATCTAATTCAATCAAAAGGCATGCGCCCCACCACCCCTCAAAACAATTCCGTCAAAACCCCAGTTGAAAGCCTGAAGGCCCCAGCCCTGAAGCAGGCTCGTGCTGGTTACAAGGCAGGTTCGAAGCGCTTCCAAGCAAAACTAAGCAGAATAACGTTTAATCACCTGCTTACCCAAAGCCATCATATGCACCTGATCCGGACCATCGGCCTGACGACACCAGCGAGCGTAATTAAAGGCTTCGGCCATCGGATAATCGGCCGTTAAACCGCCGGCGCCGTGAATCTGCATACAACGGTCGATGACGGTTTGCGCCATTAGGGGTACCGTGATTTTCGCCGCAGCAATATAATCCCGAGCATCCTTGGCGCCCAGTTCATCCACCCGCCGTGCTGTTTTCAAGGTCAGCAGTCTTGCTTGCTCGATTTCACTAAACGACTTCGCTAAATCCTCCAAAACCGATTGATGATCCGCGAGCATTCGGCCAAAAGTCTCCCGCCGCGTGACGCGCTGGCAAGCCAATTCCAATGCCCGCTGCGCGCATCCAATCAGACGCATGCAGTGATGAATGCGGCCCGGCCCAAGTCGGCCTTGGGAGATTTCAAACCCTCGGCCCTCACCGAGCAGGATGTTTTCTTTGGGCACTCGAACATTCTCAAATAACAGTTCGGCATGACCCAAGGGCGCATCATCATAACCGAGTGTTGTTAGTGGTCTAATCACAGTCAGCCCAGGCGTGTCTTTGGGCACAAGTATTTGGCTTTGTTGAAGATGCCGGTTGGCGTTATCTGGGTCAGACTTGCCCATTACGATTAAGATCTTGGTACGCTCATAAGGCGCATTGGTGATAAACCACTTGCGTCCGTTAATGACGTAGTCTTCGCCATCGCGTTCGATTCGCGTTCGAACATTCGTGGCATCACTTGACGCGACATCAGGCTCGGTCATGGCATAAGACGATCGAATCTCACCATCCAAGAGCGGCTTCAGCCACTGCTCTTTTTGGGCTTCAGTGCCATACTTCAAGAACACTTCCATATTGCCGGTATCCGGCGCGTTGCAATTAAACACCTCAGGTGACCAAAGCACGCGGCCCATAATTTCGGCGAGCGGACTATACTGCTCGTTCGTCAAGCCGCCATGATCAGCCGGCATCCAAAGGTTCCATAACCCCGCGGCTTTGGCGAGCGCCTTAAGCTCTTCCATTAAGGGCACGGTTGAGAAACGATCTGCGAGCCCATTGAGTTGATCATGATAGCGCTGCTCGTTCGGATAAATATGCTGATCCATAAAAGTTAGTAAACGGGCTTGAATATCGGCAAGGTCTTGTTCGGTGACGGTCATACAGCTTCCCAAAAAAAATTCCCGCCCAGTGTAGGACTAATTAGCGTCAGACACTATAGCCGCCGCGAGGAACCTTGCGTGTACGCATGATCGCGATCTGCCGAATCCGAAACCGCTGGGATTTTTGCTTCTAACTTGATACAACCCTCTAAAATGCAACGCTCAGATCCCTATAAAACCGGATCATCGCCAAAATTTTCTGGCGGTAACGGCGCCTGTTATACAGCCTAAAATAGGCGGACCTTAGGCCCCGATCGTTTTCCAATTTGAACCACGACTCGATATGACGGTTATCATGGCCTGGATAAAACAACGCTGATCAACATCGCTGACAGATGGGGATTATCCCGTTCGTTGGTCTACCACTTTATGTTTTAAACACAAAGCCTCTCGAACACGGAAATTGGGTAAGGGGGCTGATTTTACACCCCGAAAATCCGCCGCGACCTCGTCACAACCTGAAAGGGCAATATTGTACAAGCCGGCGAGTTATCACGCGCCGGGGATCGAGTCCGACCACAAAACCCTTTTAAAAGGAAACATTACTTGGGCAGCAAGATTTGAACCATCATCTTTACGACCCGCGTCGCGAGGCAACATCAATATTGAGCTCATTTACCCCACCAAAAAGTACCCCCTGAACTGTTTGGTGCATTCATACCTTCGCGCGAGCAGAGGCGGTTTCGGTCTCTTCCAGACCCTCTTTCAACTAAAGCCCATTAGCCCGATTTCTTTGCCGTTACTTCAGGTTTTAGAGCGCTACGCCATTGCGATCAACTTCTGCATCACGCTTATCGCGACGTCGGCTCGAAACATACCGGTGATAGGTGCGCCACCCATTCTCTGTTTTAACCAGTTTGTCGTAGTAGCTGCCAGTTGACGTTAATCCCTTGCCAATTAATGCAACGATGCGAAAACGCAGCTCGACGCCATGTTCATCCGAATCGGCGTAAATATTCGTCATCATATGCGTGCGGGGGTGCGCAGCCTCTGATTCCATAAAGGCCTTAATGTCGTCGAGCCCACTGCAAATCCGAGAGCCCACACCAGTTAGATCAAACACGGCGTCCTGAGTGAATACAGCGTCGAGTCTCGTCCAATCGCGATCATCGATCGCATCCCCATATCGACCAGGAAGCTCGTGAATCTCAACCCGATCAGCAATTGTCAGCGGGTACGGTACAACCATCATATTAAGCTCACTCAGCAGGGTTAAAATATGAGAATTCAGAGTGTGTATTTATCAACCGGTACCGTCAACCGCCCTCGGCACGACGCCGGACCTGAGTGCGCAATTAAGATCAAAAAAAAGGGCGCTTTTTAGCGCCCTTTCCCGGTGGTCTCGACCGAAAGTGTTTAAAAGGAGGCTGAGACGGTGACACCGTATGTTGCAGGCTCGTTCCACCAACCGCGGGAGGTCAAACCACCGATGGTCGCCCATCGCTCCTCTCTTTGATCGGTAATATTACGGCCCCAGAGTGACACCCCATAGTTATTGATGTTGTAAGAGATCGTTGCGTTGACATTTGAGATGCTATCAAGTGATCCCAAAGGGTTATTTGAAGAGTTCGTCTCCATCTCCGAACGGTGCCGATATGAAATCCTAGCTTTCAAATCACCGTTACCAACCTGAGCAGTATAGGAAGTTGTCAGGCCGAGGGTGTTCTTGGGCGTATTACGGGGCACAAGAGCAGAATTATCGGTAATGATAGTATCGCCGTTGAGGTCGGCAAAGTAGTCTGCGTACTCTGAGTCCAAGTAACCATATGTGGCCATGACGTTCCATGCTTGTGTCACCTGATACATTACCTCAAGTTCCAAGCCTGACATTTCAAGGGAAGAAGCATTCCGTACAACCGTTGCAACGTTTGACAAATCGACTGGAATCAAAATCGATTCCTGCTTATCGTCATAGTCTGACCTAAAGATCGCACCATTGAAGATCATGCGCCCGCCTTGCAAGGTGGTTTTCCAACCAAATTCATAATTCCTAACGTATTCCGGCTCGTATGACGGATCAATCAGATAGTTGGCTTGACGAGCAAAAAAACCGCCGCTCTTAAAGCCTTCGCTGTAAGAAGCATAGAACATCGCGTCGTCAGAGGGCTGATATCTTAAGCCCAGCTTTGGCGTTGTTTCGGTCCATTTTGCCTTGGCTTCGAAAGGGTTAAAGATTCCGGGCCAGGGCTCGTCTCGCAGCGGGTAATATCCCGGTGCCGATGCGCCGCCGACGAAATCTTTTTCCTCTTCGGTCCAACGGAAACCAGCGGTCAGGGTCCAGTTATCGGCTAAGCGCCAGTCTGCTGAGAAAAAGACTGCAGTCGATGTCGTCAGCTGACTCTGTCCGTTGTTACCAGCGACATCACTCTCCCAAGGGAACACGTCAGCATACCCTTCAACACCCTGCCTACCAGGAGCCCAGACTGGATTACCTATGCGCGATAATTGATAAAAGAGGTCATAGACGTCCCAACGCTGATCAAAGTCAGCTTCCCAATCATAAAAGCCTGCGATGAATTGAACCGTGTCAGAGAATTGCGAGGTGACTCGAAATTCGTGGCTGGTTTGCTCCCAATCGTTGAAAAAGTTCATGCTAAGCAGGTGAGCAGGCGAGCCGTCGAAATCTTGCATGTTCTGCTCATCCATATCTCGATTAGAGTAGATATAGGTGTAAAGGAAAGCTTCAGTGTTGAAATTGGCAGTCACGATGGTCGTTTCGTAATCGTTATTACTGAAGTTGGTGCCGTCGGATTCAGTCGTGTCGGGACCATCATTGGCGGTCGCTTCACAGCCATTAGCTGAGTCTAATACGCCGCCTGCTCCGTCGGGAATAAAATTCAGTAAACAAGCGAGTTCAGAAGCTTGATTTCGATTCGTGTAAACACCTTGTTCACTGGTGTCCTCCATAATCTCGTGATGGACCTTCAAGTCAAAAGCATCGTTTGGTTCCCAAAGTGCGGTAAAACCATAATTGATTTTATCATCACCGCCGACGTCGCGGTTAGCAGTTATGCTACGAACATGTCCGTCGTGCTGGATACTCGCACCAAATAGTTTGAGACCAAGCTTGTCCTCAATGAGAGGAATTTGAGCGACGGCCTTTAAGTCTTGTCGGCCAAAGCTACCACCGGTGATGCTTAGGTCAGCACCCATCTCGTTAAGTGATACAGGGCTTCGAACGACGTTCAGAATACCGCCTGTGGTGTTCTTGCCGAAAAGCGTACCCTGTGGGCCACGCAGAACCTCAATACGCTCGATGTCGAAATTATCAAGCAGCACGCCACTTGATGTACCTAGGAACATACCGTCCATGACGACCCCAATCGATGGCTCAAAGCTCTTATCGCTTTCCAGCGACGCGACACCTCGAATGGTAATTGCAGCGCCGCTGGCAATACCCGGTGTTCTATTGATGAAAAGGTTGGGCGCAAACGCTTGGATATCCTCAAGACGGCGCACACTGCCTTCACGCAGCTGACCGGTGATAGCGGTTACAGCCAGGGGCGTGTCCTGAATGGACTCCTCTATCTTTCGCGCGGTTACGATGACTTCTTCTAACACTAACGCGCCTTCACTGGCGTACAGTGGCGCGCCACTCAAAAACGCAGCACTGCTCGATAGCACACCGATCAATCCTGCGCGGCTTAAAGCCCCCGCGTTCAATCCCCTTACCTTTTTTAGAAAACCCATAGTTGTCCCCCTTTTTTTGAATTTGTAACTTGCCTCTTTAAGTTAAAACAGTCAAGCCTGTTTTTTTATTCATTATTGCCAGTGCTTTCGACAATTATCTTCCAACAAGACCGTCCCTACCGCTACGCTGCTCTATCATCACTGGTTGCAGCGGCTAGACGCTGCAACCTCAAAAAAATCGCTAATCAGCCTCAACGATACCCTGTTTAAAAAACAGTCGCATTCGACCAAGATTATCATCCCCGTGTCTAAGATCTCGACAACTTTGCAGGCGAAACTCGATCAAGGCGGCGATCGTTGACTTATCGAGCATCGGCTACACCCATCTGACAGCTTAAAAGAAAAATTGGTCGGGACGGCAGGATTTGAACCTACGACCACCACACCCCCAGTGTGGTGCGCTACCAGACTGCGCT
>ENA-OWPI01001088-OWPI01001088.1-marine-metagenome-genome-assembly--contig:-NODE-1088-length-32186-cov-10.373229_pt1 | contig 32186 bp, 23 predicted proteins | sample MGYA00238138_ERZ651775 | MGnify/ENA primary metagenome ERZ651775 (study PRJEB26906, sample SAMN06265043) | marine metagenome | isolation source: Helgoland LTER site | place: Germany:Helgoland, sampling...
TGAACGCTTTCCGCGTTTTCGCGTTGCTCGAATTCGTTCCGATTTCGTTCCCGGCGCGCGCGTTCGCATCGTGCACTCCCGCGAGGAGAACTCTCGTCGTCTCATTTCGCGCGCGAGGGAAAAAAACGTCGGGGAAAACAGTCCTGCTGCTTTGTTGCTTTCGAGTTTGGCGAGAGAGACGCGCGTGTGAGGTCCCTTTGTGTGCGCGACATGTTGATATCATTTTCCCCTACGAAGTGGCGCACATTGGAAATCGAACCTTTTTCTCCACTTTTGTGACGCACAGAAACACGCATAAACACACGTACTAATCATGCAAATCTTCGTGAAAACTTGTAAGTACTCGCAGGCGCGACGTCTCTGTCTTCTCTCTCCGTCGTTTCGCTCGTTTTTGCGCGCTCTCTCTCCTTTCGTTTCTTCGTGAAGGAGCGAGAGAAAAGTTCGCGTTCGAGATCTCACATTCGGAGTGAATGTTCCAACGCGTTTCGTGTGCGTTTAAAACGCGCGTTTCTCGACTCTCTTTTCGTTTCTGCGCGCACCATTCACTGACAACAACAACTTATTAATGATGTTTTTTATAAAAAGTGACGGGCAAAACGATCACGTTGGAAGTCGAGTCCTCGGACACGATCGACAACGTCAAGGCGAAAATCCAAGACAAGGAAGGCATCCCTCCTGACCAGCAGCGGTTGATCTTCGCCGGGAAACAGTTAGAAGACGGACGCACTTTGGCGGATTATAACATTCAAAAAGAGTCCACGTTACACTTGGTGTTACGCCTGAGAGGCGGGCACTGCCAAGTCCCGTGCGGGATATTCGACGATCCGATGATATGCGCGCAGGTTCGACAAGACGCGGCGACGGTGAGGAAGGCGATGGCGCAAGCCGGGGAGTTACACGCGGAAGCAGGGACGAGTTTGCTCGCGATGAATCAAGTGACCAGGTGGATCGCGACGAAGGAAGAGCACTGCAAGAATATCATCCAAACTGTGAGCGAGTACATGTTGTGTCAGCGAGTGAAAAGAGCGGAGATTAAAACCGAGGAGGAGTACTTGGAGGTTTTGAAGTTACACCACGCGGCGATGCAAGCGGCGATGAAGTGCAAACAAACGTGCGATTTGGCGCAAGCGGACGATTTGGACCACTGTCTCGACCACTTGTGCAAAGTGTACACGAAATGAATGCTCGTTTCGACGAAAACGACGGCGACGTCCAGGCTCTGACGAAAAGAGAGAGACGGAACGGGAGAACGGGATTGAGAGAAAGAGAGAAAGGTTTCTCCTCGTCGTACCCTCGTCGTCGTCGGCAAAAAAACACCCAAAAACGGCGCGATCCCGCGATGATGGTGATGATACACGTGAAGAAGCGTTTTAATACTACTACTCTCGTTAAAATCGTCATCGCGCGTAAAATCCTCACACTTTTGACTCAAATGTTCGCCTCTCGTGCTTCTCTTTCCTCGTCCTCCACCACGAAACACCTTCATCAAACGAGAGCACGAAACGCGCGTCAAAAAATCAAAACGACACCAAGAAACATCGCTCCGGACGGGAACGGGTGCGCGGAAACGAAGGGCGCCCCGATGAACGTCGGCCGCCCGCTCGCGAATTCGATGCGGAAAAAAATCTCCGACGCGTTGAAACCATCCGTTCTCGAAATCGTCGACGAGTCTTGGCAGCACGCCGGACACAGCGGGAACCCATCCGGCGACGCGTCCGCGGAAACGCACTTTAACGTCGAGATCGTTTCGGAAATGTTTGAAGGTTTGAATCAAGTGAAAAGGCAACGGAAAGTGTACCAATTGTTGGAGGAGGAATTCAACGAGAAAGGGTTGCACGCGTTGCAGATGAAGACGAAAACGCCCGAGGAGTACGAACTAATGAAGAAGTAAAGAGAAAGAATTAAGAAAGAACGAGAGAGAGACATTGCGTTCATTATGTTTCCTCGGACACACCATGAGCCGCGCTTTAAGAATGAGTGTGTGTTTCGGTGGATGTCGCGACGCGAGCGCTCTCGTCTCTCCGGAGAGACTCTCGCGTGCGTACGTACGCGTATCGCCGCGGTACATGTTTTCAGCACACAACACGAGAAAAAGAGAGAGATGAAAGAAGAACAAAGCGATAGTTTATTGTTGTTACGTATTATTAAATCGTCACGTTTGTATATATACGCAGCACTAAAGTACGAATGTGATGATTGCTTGCGAGCGTTCGTAAAGCCGAAGTCGAGTCGTGACGTCGCCAAGGTGCTCAAAATCTCCTCATTATATCTCATCCGGAAACTATCCTCGACGGTTGCGATGCGAACGACGGTTTCGCAAACTTTGATTCGCGTTTCACGAAGTGAAGTTTTTCCGTCCTCTTTTTCCTCTTCTTTTTCTGATACGATGCGAATGCACGCGCTCGCTTCTGCTTCATCTTCTCGCGGCGAGAAAACGTTTCGCGCGTCCGCTAAAATCGTTCCCCGGCACGTGGTAAAACAGCAGCGCAAAGAGCATCATCATCATCGTTTGAAAATGAAAAACAACAGTTGCAACAGGACATTTAGTAGTAATAGTGCTCGCGATGATTATCAGCGCAAAATGAGCGCTGGCCGGAGTTTCGCGTCGTCGTCAGCAGCAGCGAGCGGGGAAAACCATCGTCACCACGTCTCTCTAATAAACGGTTCCAACCGAGGCATAGGTTTGGCATTCGCGAAGCATTTGCTGGAAACGAACAACGAAAGTATCGTCGGAGATAAACGAACGAACGGGACGGTCATCGCGACGTGCCGAAACCCAGACGAGGCGAAGGATTTGCACGAGTTACGAGAGAAATTCGGCACCGAACGCTTGGAGATTTTACGGATAGACGTTTTAGACGAGAAGACGATCGAAGCGGCGGCGAAACTGGTATCGGAGAAATACGGGCGGTTAGATTGCGTGATAAACACGGCGGCGGTGTTACACTTGCCAGATCGGAAGATGGTTCCGGAGACGAGCATTTTACGCTTCGATCCCGAGGCGTGCGTCTTGTCGTACCGAACGAACGCTATCGGTCCGATGTTGATGACGAAGCACTTTTCAAAGTTGATGTTGAAGACTGCGGAGGAAAACGACGAGGGGAAACCGGTACCGGTGATTGCGAGTTTGAGCGCGCGAGTGTCTTCGATTAGCGATAACAAGTTAGGCGGGTGGTACTCGTACAGAGGCGGGAAGACTGCTTTGAATCAAATGACGCAAACCGCGCACGTGGAATTTTCGAGGAAGAAGAATCCCATCGCGATGGTGCTTTTGCATCCGGGGACGGTGGATACCGAGTTATCCACGCCGTTTAAGAAGAACGTGCCGGAAGGGAAGTTGTTTACGCCGGAGTATAGTGCGGGAAGAATGTTGGAGGTGTTGAAGGACGTGACTTTGAAGGATAGCGGTAAGTTTTATGATTACGCCGGAGAGGAAGTCGCGTGGTAAAGTAAATAATCAAGTCATATATATGTGTGTGTATCGATACTTTGGTACATAGAAATCAATAATGATGAATCTCTATTATATGTATAATCGTTCGTTCCATTACGTGCTGCTATTTGTGATATGATGTCTATCTCTACATTTTTTCTACTACTAGTGTACAAGCGAAAGCTTCTTTGGTCGACGAAAGGAGAAATCTCGCTCGCTCGCTGCATTGTTGTTGTTGTCGTTGATGATGAAGATAAAGAAGAAGAGAGAAGAAACAAAACGGTGAGCGAAAAACGAATACACACACGCGCGCAAAAACGCAAAAACGCAAACAAACACAGCAAAACGAATACCGCAATACCACCGCTACCGCCACCGACGACAACAAAATTCTCCTAAGACATCCAAGGAAGCATAAAAATGCCTGCAATTGCTCTCAACCCGGCAGTCCGGACGAATCCGGCGGGGAAAACACTAAGGTTCGGGCACCGCGAATGGAGTTTCTGAGAAACGCCCTCTTCGTCTTCATCATCGGAGTAGTTGTGGTGGTGGTGGTGGTGGTGGTAATGGTAGTAGTAGTTCTTCTGTCGAGTGTGCGCGTCCTGCGTCCCGCGCATATACGATGCGCAGAAGAAGAGAGAACGCAAAAACACGCGTTTTTCGCGCTCGAAAAGAACATCGCTCGGGCGTTTGACGTTTCATCGCTCACGCGTTCTTCTAATCAATATAAAAAAACATCGGAGGGAATCCGAATGAAGTCAATTTCGTCACCGCGAATACGTAAAAAGACGACGATGATGCGTCAGATAGAGCTAATACGTTAATCGTCACCGTGCAGCCTATCAAAACGCACTTGGACAGGGATAACTAATATTTTGATCCTCACTCGCATACATTCATCAACGACGAAGAAGACGATCGATGAAACGAAACGCAAACGAAAACGACGCTCACCTATACAAATGATCGCGCGCCTAAAACCGCCGCCGTCCTCCTCCTCCGCCGCCGCTCTCTCGCCCCCTGTCGCGGCTACTCTCGCTCTCCCTGCTGCTTTCAATCATCGCCGCCCTTTGCTCTTCCGTCCACGCCTTGTACTTAATCAGCGGCTCCATCTTCCTCTTCCTCTTCAACACCATCCACCGAACGACTTTCTCGTCCACCCTCAGCGCGTGCGATATCTCCGGCAAAACGTTCGGCGCCGACGCGAACGTCATCTGCGACATTTGTACCTCGTGGTGCCTCTCGTTCGGTTTCTTATACACGTACGCTAACGTTTGGTGCCCGAAAGATTTCACGTCCATTAACACCCCGTTTGCGTCTAAAATTTTCAAGGATGTTCGCTTGAGTAACTCGAAGACTTCGCGCTTCGGAACTCTCGCTTTCACCTGTAACACCAAGTCGTACAGAGGCATTTTTTATACAATTTTCAACGTCTTCGCGTCGTTTACTTCGTTCTCGTCTCTCTTGGACCGCGTCTCTCGCCTTCTTTGACGTCTGAACTCGCGCTTCTTCGTCTCTCGCAAAGACCTCCAACCAGCCGCAAAATGGACGATGATTTTTCCCGGAAGAAGACACAAAGAAGAAGAGACAAAGAAGAACTTCTCTCTGTTATGTGTATCGCTTTTAGGAAAGAGAGAAAAACGAGTTTGACACCACCGCTTCAGCACTGCTTTTACTGCTCTTTTCGACGCGAACGATTGGAATTTTCCGTCCGCGAGGAGTAGGAGTAAGAGTGATGAAATTCTCAAAGTCCAGAGGGAGATCGAATGCGAGTATTGTTTAGGGTCTCAGATGTCAAGGAGTCACTTAACTAAAGCGGAACCACTGAAGAAGCGCTCTGAGAGTCACTCTTATCTGTAACGATAACTTTTTGGACAATATTCTTATACAACAAAACATTTACAACATTGCTTACTTTGGTAGTTTTATATATACGTGTATATATACCGTACGTTGTCTGCACTCTTTTATTAATCCCGCGTTGCGTGTTCTCCGTAAAGCAGCGCCTTTCTCTCTCACTCTTCCATTTTTTCTCTCTCTTTTCTCGTCGTCGGCTTCTTTTCATATCGACGTCGTTATGTTATCCGGAGGAGGCTTCGTCGTTCTCTTCGCTTTCTGAAACGTCGTCCTTATTTTCGGAAGAGGAAGAGGAGAAGGATGAGGAGACGGAGGTTCGAATCATCTCGGCGCCGCTGATCAAGACGCCCTCGCTCTCTCGTTTCGTGAGCGCTTCTCGAACGCTTTTTTCCGTCAAACGGACGGTTTTAATCGTCGGGTCCGACGGGACTTCAAACATCGCGTCGGCTAAGAGGCGTTCCATGATCGTTCGCAAACCGCGAGCGCCGGTGCCTCGCATGGACGCCCAGCGGGCGATTTCGTTGGCGCCGCAAGAAGTGACGTCGAGTTTGACGTCGTGCGCGCGGAAAAGTCTCGCGAATTGTTTCGTGAGCGCGTTTTTGGGTTCCGTGAGCACTCTTCGGAGGTCGTTTTCGCGCAAGGTTTTCAGAGGGGCGACGATCGGGAACCGGCCGACGAATTCCGGGATCAAGCCGTAGGAGACGAAATCCGCGGGTTCGCAGTGCGCGGCTAAGAGGTTATCGTCGCGTTCGGAAATGCCGGCTAAGATGCCGGATTTCTTCATCTGTGGCCCCTGGTCGCCCCCGTTCTTCTTCGCCGTTTTGTTCTTATCCTCGTGTTTAGCGTCGCCGTCTCCTCCTCCGCTGCTGCTTTTGACCTGCGCGCCAAATCCGATGCTCGTCTTCTTTTCGATCCGTCCTTTCACGTGTTTCTCTAAACCGACGAACGCACCGCCGACGATGAAGAGAATGTTTTTGGTATCCATGGCGACGACTTCACCTCGTGGGTGTTTCCTACCGCCTCTTTCCGGAACGTTCACGACGGTTCCTTCGACCATTTTCAATAAAGCTTGTTGCACGCCTTCGCCGGAGACGTCTCGAGTGATGGAGACGTTTTCGGATTTGCGAGATAACTTGTCGATTTCATCCACGTAGACTATGCCTCGTTCAGCTAATTGGACGTCGTAATTTGCCGCGCGTAATAACTTGTGCAACACAGATTCGACGTCTTCGCCGACGTACCCGGCTTGGGTCAGCGTCGTCGCGTCGCAGGTGACGACTGGAACTTTACAGATGTCGCCTAAAGTTTTAATAATCAACGTTTTCCCGCACCCAGTCGGGCCAAACAAGAGAACGTTCGATTTCTCCAACTCAATGAGCGATTCGTCGTCGTCGTCGTCAGAAGAAGAAGAAGAATCGCGCGTTTCAAAGTCTTCCTCTTTGTCCCAAACGCTTTGTCCCCCGCGTTCCCGCTGCGACTGTTCGCCAAAAAAACCGGTATCCTTACTCCCTTGCTGATCGCTCGGAAAAATCTTCACCGACGCCGGATGCGCGTACGGTCGCATGCTCACGTACTCGTTCATCTCCGTCTTTCGACCTCCTCCTGATCCTTGTCCTCCTCCTCCGTCTCCTCCAAAACCACCTCCGTGTTGTTCAAAATCGCTCGACGACGACGAGAAGTTATTATGCACGCGAGTCGTCGACGACGAAGTCGTCGTCGTCGTCTGAATCTCCTCCTCCTTTAAACTCCTCTCTCCTCCTCCACCACTCGCGCGTCGCATCATCCGCATAGCTCCGATCCTTTTATAGTGGTTATACACCGCCACGGATAAGATTTTCTTCGCGTGATCTTGCCCGATGACTTTCTCTTGCAGTATTTTCACCATCTCCCTCGGGGTGTACAAGTCAGCCACGTCTCGTGGAATCCCGTCGAAAAAATCGTTCGCGTTCGCGTTGTTCGACCCGGAATTCGACCGGTTGCCACCCCCACCTCCGCCGCCACCGAGGAACCCTCCGTTCCCCGTCCCAGAGCCTCCACCAGTCGCGGGAACGTCCACATTCGTCAGCACGTGTACGTTCGGGTGATCCAAAAGCATGCTGTCGCTCGAGAGGGTGTGCGCACTTTTCCTCTCGTTCCCGTCGTCCTGCTCGCGCCATTTTCCAAAAAAAGGAGAGGAGGACACAGAGGAGGACGAACGGTGCGAGGACCGACCGAGACATCTCGAATGAAGCCTCCTTTCGCTCGAGAAAAGCGAGACGCGCGACGCATCGCCGCTAACGGTATTTTCAAACGCACGGGGTTCCCCGACGTGGAAAGGACGCGCGCGAGAAGCAATAACAGAGGATGAGAACGCGTTCGTCGGCGCGAGAACACCCCGGATTTGATCGTGTGCGAGACAAAGAGGGAAAGCGACACGTCTTTGTCCTCTGTGTCGCGAAAATGCGTCGAGCACACCGCGACGCATCGTCGTTCTTTTGAAGCGACGAAAGGTTTTCGAACAGGTGACGTATGAGTTAGGGTTTAAGGTTTGAGAAGTCAATATGAGAGACGTTTACTACGAACGAGTGAGAGAGAAGGCGCGCGCGTAGAATATACAGGGGTGTGTCGTGAGAATACTCTGTTATACACGTGTACAGTAAATATACAATCTTTAGTGAAACGGCGTACGATTGAGGAGCGCGCCGGCGAGCGCGCGACGGAACGGTTCGGCGACGAACGACTCTGCGTCGTCGACGGACGTCGAGCCGCGCTCGTACTCGGCGAAAGTTCGTTCCCAGAGAGTATCATCCAAAAGTATCACCCTCTTTGACTCAAACGGAAGAAGAACTATAGCCCGTCTGCTAAAAATCAGTGCACCTCCCTCCAACTTCCCAATCTTTGAACCGCGTCGGTTCTAAACCTCTCGGTCCGTTGATTTCTTTCGGCAGCATATTAAGTTCTCCCCGTTTCTCTCGAAACGTTTTCTCTCTCAGACTGAACGCTCTCGTCGGCGGTTTAAAGTCCTCCTCCTCCTTTGCATCGTCGGAAACGTGGTGTTCTTCTAAGTTCTCCACGGTTTCTCGTCGGAGGGATTCCAGGAATTTGTTTTGCGGTTCCTCTTTCCTTCGTAAACTTCGTTCCGTTTCCCCCGCGACGCTCGTCTGTTCTTTTCCATTCGCTCTCGAAAGTTTATGTTCTTGTTCTCGTAAGAATGACGATGAAAACGCGTTCGATCTCGACCAAAACCTACCACTCGTACTACTCGACGGTACTACAGACGACGAGACTCTTAAAGCGCTTTTCCTCGTCCTCTCGAACGCCTTTAAGACGTACAATCGATTCATTTTTACTGAAGCAAAATGTAACGAAAATCTTCACTTCAACGAACAACAAACGAACGCTTTGATTGAACAAACACACTCGTAACACACTCTTTCATCATGAGCGTGATGAGCTACAACGGCGCCGCGATCATCGGTATGAATTTATATGCTTTTTTCTTTCGTCCTCACGCGTGTATAACCATCGTAATAAACTTCGTTTAGTAAATCCGTTTCCGATCTCGTCGTTTTCCCCAACAAAAGCGCTCTCTGTTTACTCACCGAGATGCGTCTCTTAAACGCTCTCATTATTCTTATTATTATTCTCACATATAAAGCGATGTGCGGCCACGAATGCGTCGCCATCGCCTCGGACAACCGCCTCGGGATAAACCAACAACAAACCACCGCCGTTGACTTCCAAAAGATTTTCCAGATCCACCCTCGTTTGTTCCTCGCCATGTCCGGTCTCGCCTCGGATATGCACACGCTGAAGCAAACGTTTGAGTTTAAACATAAACTCTACGAACTTCGCGAGAACAGAGTCATGGAACCGAACACGTTTGCCTCGGTGGTGTCGACGACGTTATACGAGAAACGGTTCGGTCCGTATTACGTGGAACCGGTGATCGCGGGGTTGGATAAACAGTCGAAGCCGTACGTGACCGGGATGGATCTGATTGGCGCGGCGGCGCCGACGGAGAACTTCGTCGTGGCGGGGAATAATAGCGAGAGTTTGTTTGGCGTGTGCGAATCGATGTATAAGGAAAATTTAGAACCCGAGGAGTTGTTTGAGGTTATTAGTCAGTGTTTGTTGAGTGGGAGCGGGCGGGATTGTTTGAGCGGGTGGGGAGGGACCGTGTACGTGATCACGAAAGACGGAGTGGAAGTGAAATCGGTGAAAGGTCGCATGGATTAATTTGAGTATAATAATAATAATAATAATAGCGCATAAAAGAAGCGTCGCAAAAGTCGTCGTTGTGTTGTTACGAAGAAGATGAAGAAGACGAAGAAGAAAACAAAGAAGAAAACCTCTCGCGGTCTCGATCCATCCTCGCTTTCGTCTCGAGCATTTTCCTCCGCAAAATCTCCAACCGTTTGCGCTTCTCCAAACACGCGAGAACCTCAGCTACCCGCCTGCGACACCGCTCCTGGCGCTCTCTTTCCTCCCAAACTTCCACGAACCATTCGCACAAGCGAGCGTATTCAATCATCGGTTGGAAGAGAAGACGTTTAGAAGTAAGTCACTCCTCGAAAAGACTTCTTCGCGTCGATTGGCGTTCGCTTCAAACTAAAAATAGCTCGATGTTGAAGCGCTTCGGACGAACGTCTTCGCTCGTCTCCTCCGCCGTCTCAAAGTCGAGACCAAAAGCGCAGTTTCCTCTCTTCTTCGCTTAAACGACGAGGCACGTGATGCTGTGCACGAACACGATTCTATACACGATACAGTTACAGCAAACGCGACCGTTTCCGATCGATTACGAATGAAACTCTTACGTATTTTCGTTCCTTTTTCGATTGGACTGCCACGTGGACAAAACCACTGGTGACGTCTCATTTTTTCTTCATTGGTATTCGTAAACCTGCGCGCACATAAACACACGCATATATCATATATGCACCGTGGGAGTCGCCGAGTGATGCGCACGTTGGGCTCGCACGCTGCATTTGTACGAACGAGTGCTCCTTCTTCCGTGAAAGCTCCGTTTACGTCTTTATCCTCCACTCGTGTCTCGTCCGCTGTAGGGGAAGAAAATCGATTGAAATCTCATCCGTGGTTTACTCTCCGCAGTCGTTCTTCGCCTTGGCGGAAAGGACAGAGACGACACGTCCACGAAACCTTACTCGGACGCGCCATGGGCCATAAACTTACCGAGGAAGAATTATTCGCGTTCGATTTGAGCGGGTTTATTGTCGTCAAGAATGTCTTTTCCGAGGCTGAGATTGAGCGGATGAACCAAGTGGTGGACAAACACGAACCGGAGATGGTCGAGCGGAAAGGCCAGTTACGCTTAGGAGGGAAAAAAGGAATGCCACTCGCCGGCGACGGAACAACCGGGAGGCAAGATTTAGGCGGGATGCTGGCCTGGCCGAAAGGCGAGAACGAGTTATTCCGGAAGATGTTGACGCATCCAAAGTTAGTGCCGTATTACATCGCCTTGTGCGGCGAAGGGTACCGGATGGACCATTTACCGCTTTTGATTCAACAGAAACGAAACTGCGATGGGTTTGATTTTCACGGCGGGAGGTTGAACCAAGACGGGAGTTGGATACAAGGTTTGGCGTACGAGTTTGTGAATGGAAGGCCGTATTGTCACTTGTTAGCGGCGAGCGTGGCGTTGACGACGACCAAGACCGGAGAAGGCGGGTACGCGGTCTTGCCGGGATCGCACAAGAGTAACGTGCCGGTACCTCCGGACGTGATGAAGATGTTGAAGCAAACGGAAAGCGTGAGAAATCCAGAGATTGAAAAAGGGGACGTTTTGTTGTTCACGGAGGCGTGCACGCACGGGACCATTCCGTGGACTGGTGAAGGGAGAGACGGGAAGAGAAGAGCGGTGTTGTATAGATTCGCGCCGGCGAATATGGCGTACGGTCGATCGTACTTGCCGGAGTGGCCAAAAGGAACCACGGACGGGATGTCCGACGGGGAGAAAGCGGTGTTGCAACCACCGTTTAACCCAAGGTTAGACCGAAACTTGTTGTGCGACGATGGCGAACAAACGACGACGTTTGTCCGCGCGGATTTTAAGAAGGCGCACGACGCGAAGGTTTTCAACAACCCGGAAGGGTATTTTTAGTTTGTTGTGAGTAAAAGTTCAATTCTATCTTGCAAGAGTGTATATAAAATCAATAAAAACGCGTTTTTACATTATTATTATCAGTAGTAGTAGTGGTAGTAGTATCGTCGTCTGAATCGTCGTCGTCGGAGAAGAAGAAGAAGAATATAAAGATTTTACTCCAACTTGGTGCTCGCCGTCCACGTGGCTCCGGGGGCAACCGTCACCGGCTCGGCGCACGACGCGTTCTCGACGCAGACAAACTCCTTGTAGCACGCTTCCATATCAGTCCACGGCGTCCAAACCACCGCGTCTTTCCACCCGGCGCCGGTAATCTTAACCGAGTTACCACCCCCGACGTCCAAATCGATTTGACTCGGCGCGTTCTTATACAAAGAATCAATCGGCCCTTTGCACGTAATCGGCGCCGAAACCTTCCCGCTTTCCTCCTTCAATCGATCGAACGATTCGCACCCTTCCAATCCTTTCACTTGAACCGCGTCGATATCCGCCGCAAAGTACGTGTGAAAACTCCCAGTGAACGTAAACGGCTCCGACCCTTTATTCGTCACCGCCAACTCGCACGTTAAAGCGTCGTCCTTAATCGACACCGTCTCGACGACTTCAAACTCTTTATCCCACATCGCCTTCGTGTATTCATTCGGCAATAACTTCATCGTCATCGTATCCTCTCCGCTCGACACTAACGTCCAGTCCACGTTTCTGGCGAATCCGTGCACTTGGATCTCTCCCGGGCCGAATTGCGGCCAGCAGTGCGGAACGCCGCCGGATATCGGTTTCGATTTATCGAATTTCGCATCTGGTCTGACGTAAAGCACGTCTCGTCCAGATTTGGTAAACGAGGTGACCACGCCGCCGAATAAGTACACCTCCGCGGTTGAGGTGCCGGATTTGAGGGTGACCATTTCTAATCCACCTTTTATTTGAATTACACGCAGAGAGAAAGAGAGAGAGGCGTGGTGAGATCATTGTCATCAGGATTACGATTACATTGGAGAGATTAATTGATTTTCCCGCGAATGGATAACAGAACAAAAATCGTAATCGTACTCTCGCGAGAGAAGGAAGCGAGAAGGAAGACGTACCTTGCCCAACACCCGCGGATGCTGAAACAACGACATCAGAAGAACTTTGTTTTCTTTGAGATCTCAGAGATGATTGTTTTGTATTCGTCTTCGCGAGAGCGAGAACAGAAGGAGAGAAAGGAGACGCTTTAAAAAGAAGGGCAGACATTTTGGTATAAAAAGTGAAGGAAAAATATTCGTTTCTTTCAACGAAAACGAAGGATACGACGCGACGCGCGTTCAACCACATTCAAATACGCATTCGAAGACGCGAATTCGTACGTCCTAATACTGTCCGGGTGGTGCAAAAACGAAGAATACTCAAATGCGCGCAGTGGTATCGTCATCGTCGCGGTGCTACTACTATTCGTATTGCTTTTTACGACTGCTAAACTTTTGCTTCGCTACTGTCTATTCATCTCTCTACGTCGAAGAAGGCGGCGCGGGGCCGGACGGCGCTCTCGGCGGCGGCGGGCGAGGCGGTGGAGGCGCGCCTGAAGGCGCTTGAGGTGGTGGTGGTTGTCCGGTGGGTGGCCCACCTGAAGGCGGTCTCGGCGGCGGAGGGCGACTCAAACCTGGGACGGCGGAGGCTCCCCTCGCGATCCCGGCTGTCGTCGTCTCGCCCAGGACGCCTCGCGTGCTCCCGATCCCGCCGCCTTGCGTTGCCGCGACGGCTTGTTGGTGCGCGGCGACGATCGCTTCTTGCGCGTATTCAGCTTTCGTGACTCGAGATGTTGTGTCTCGAGCAACCTCGCCTGGTCTGTTTCGGCACCAAAACTTGATGGCGTTGTCGTTGCTTCCGGAGACGAGCAAGTGACCGGCGGGATGCCAGGCGATGTCGTTGGTTTGGCTTTCGTGGGCGCCGCGGACTTCCGCCTGTGGGTCGGAACCACCGCCGACGATCCAGTAGGCTATGGAACCGTCCCCTGCGCCGGAGGTGAAAACGCGTTCGTCGTGTGGATGCCACGTGACGGACGCGATGTCTTTGCTGTACGGACCGACGTGCGAGGAAATCGTTTTGAGCGTGCGAATGTCGGTGACTTTTAAGCTGGCGTCTTTCGACCCGGTGACTAAGTGGTGGCCGTTTTGGTTCCATTTCAAACAGTTTACCGAACCTTTGTGCATGTGTAGCGTGGATAAGCACTGTCGCTGCGCGCCTACTCGCGGATCCCAGAGTTTGACGACGCAATCTCTCCCCCCGCCGCTCGCCACCACGCTCTTGGTGTCGTGCCATTGCACGCACCTCACGTCCCCGCCGTGGCCGTTTAACGTCGTCTCCGCTTTAGCTCTCGCAAAATCGAATATCTTAATCGTCGCGTCGTCCGCGCACGTGGCGAATTTCAAATCCGTCGGGCTAAAACTCACCCCTCGAATCGGTTCCCCGTGCGCTTGCGTTTGTTTCAAATTGTTAAAATTCATCTGCCAATACTTGATTTGCCCGGAATCGTCCGCGGAAATGAGCCAGTTTTCGCTGTGCGATACCGTCGCCGTCCTCACTGGGTTATTATGCGCCTGTAAAATAGTCTCAAAGTTGAAACTCGCCGCGTTCCAGAGCGTAAATTCACCGTTCTGTGAACACGTGAGCACTCTTCGCCCATCCGGCATGAATATAACTGTTCGCGTTACAAGCGTACGAAAGAGAAAGAAAGTCGTCTAAAGTCAGCGCGTGTTTTCAAAGAAGAAGCAAAATACAACAACAACAGAACGACGAATACTCATACAATATCGTACTCGCGAGAGAGTAAAAATGCCTTCATCGCGTCTCATCGCGTCGTCGACAAAATCAAATCCAACAACCACTTAGTACCTTTATTTATCGGCGTTTTGATCTTATTCGCACTCACGTGCACAAACTTCAGCGCAAAGCTCGACGCGGGCACGTGCCTTAAATTCCAGCTCGGTGGGAAATCGAGCATGCTCCCACTCGTCGGTTTGACGACGACGGAGTCTTGGATCGGGTTTCGCGTTAACGAGGCCGTGTACGCGCGTTCCGCGGAGTGAATCAAGTTGTTCGCGGTGTAATCGATCGCTCGGCGCTGGACGGCTTTACGGACGAAAACGGGGCGGTCGGAGTCCCCGGAAAGAGGTGGGGGAAGAGGGTGACGCGCGTCGTTTAGGCGTGGGTTGAATGGAGGAGGGTTGAATGGAGGGTCACGCGCGGAGGACATTGTTTTAGCGGTGTTCTTCGCGGACGGAATCCAACGCAATTCGAGCGCCAATTTGTGAGACATTTGGGCGAAGACGCGAGCGAAGACGAAGACGACTTAAGAGTGACTCACAGATACGGATTCATGTTCAGAGGAGAGTAAAGAATAACGGCGCATTAAAGAGTAATATATTTCTTTCATCGAGGACTGTTTTTATTTAAACGCTTCGAGAGCAGAAGAGGGATGAAAAAGATGTATTCGTATACGCGCGGTACCGCCGCGATGGCGGAACACTCGTAAATATGACGCGAGCGGTAAACGCGCATTTGAGACTCTCTCTTTCTTTCTCTCTTTCTCTCTCTCTCTCTCTCTCTTTCTCTTACTCTTCTTTATCTTATTATTATTATATTTATCTTGTTGTCGAAAACAACACGATGTATCAAATCATCATCTAGAAACGATTTCGGAGGAGGAGGATTCAATCAAACTACTACTACCGCTCGTCGTCGTCAGTTTCGCGTTGGAGGATAACATTCTATTCAACGCGGATAAGTACGCTCGAGCCGAAGAGACGACGATATCGGTATCCGCGCCAGTCGCGGTGAACGTCCTCGTCCCTCTGGCTTCAGTTTGGTTGTTCGTGATCGTTTCCGCGGTGGATTCGTCGGTTGGTTTGATCGTCACTCGCGTCGTGGCTAAGGATTCGATGCCTTGCGTGACCGCTTTGACGTTGTATTCGGTGAGTTCGACCGATTTGCCGACGACGGCGTCGATGGCTTTGTACACCGCGTCGACTGGCCCAGTGCCGACGCACGCGGAGATTCTTTCCGTGCCTTGATCGATGATCTTTACCGTGGCGGTTGGTAAACCCATGGTACCGCAGACGACTTGGACGTCCACCAACGTGTAAAACTCCTTCCCTTCCTCCACCTCCATTTCGTCTCTCAACAACGCCATCAACTCGACGTCGGAGACGCCTCCTGTTTTCGTCTCGGCGACCAACTTGAACCGATCGAAAAACGCGTTCAACTGATCGTCCGCCAACGTGACGCCCATCTGTCCGAGTTTCGATTTCAACGCGTGTCTCCCGGAGTGCTTACCCATAACGACGCCGCAATCGTCCTCGTCTCGGAAGACGCCGATGGTTTCCGGCGCGATGATTTCGTACGTCGATTTGTTCTTCAACATGCCGTCTTGGTGAATCCCGGATTCGTGCGCAAACGCGTTCGCGCCGACTATAGCTTTGTGCGGTTGGACGAGCATACCCGAGTATTCCGAAACCATTCTCGAGGTTTGGTAAATATACACCGGGTTCACGCCCATGTACGCTCCGTTTAGTTGGTTTTGACCTCGCATGATGACGGACATGGCGATTTCCTCCAAACTCGCGTTCCCGGCTCTCTCACCGATGCCGTTGATGGTGCACTCGACTTGTCTCGCGCCGTTGGCGATTCCAGCCAACGAGTTTGCGGTGGACAAACCCAAATCGTTTTGGCAGTGCGTACTAATGATCGCGTCGTTCGCGCTGACGTCGACGACGTTCTCTTTGATGCCTTTGATCAAACGACCAAACTCGTCCGGCAAACAAAAACCCACCGTATCGGGAATGTTAATCGTGGTCGCCCCAGCGTCGACGACGGCTTTCAGTATGCGATACAAAAACTCCGGTTCCGATCTCCCGGCGTCCTCTGGACTAAACTCGATATCTTCGCACCCTAAAGACTTTGCAAATTTAACCGCTTTCACCGCGATATTTACCACCTCGTCCGGCGTCTTCTTCAACTTATACTCCATGTGAATCGGCGACGTCGCGATAAACGTGTGAATCCTCGGCCTCACCGCGTGCCTCACCCCTTCCCACGCGCACGCGATGTCCTTCTCGTTCGCTCTCGACAACCCGCAAATCACGGGAACGTACCCGTCCTCGTACACTTTGTTCCCGACGACTTTCGCGATGTTTCTCACCGCTTCTAAATCGTCCGGAGATGCAATCGGAAACCCAGCCTCGATGATATCCACGCCTAGCTTTGCCAAATTCGTCGCAATTTGAACTTTTTCTGTCGATGTTAACGTTGCACCGGGTGATTGTTCCCCGTCTCGCAACGTCGTGTCGAACACTCGCACGTACCGAGGGTCTTGGATTTTCCCAGGTATGTATTCAGGTCTTGGGTTTCTTTGAACTTTTTGATCGTCCGGGCCGGGAACTAACGCGTTCTTCGTTACGACAGTATTAGCGTTGTTGTCTCCTTTTTGTCTCCTTCTTCTTCTCGGGGTCGCTTTTGATATTTTAAGCGATGCGGATCGATGCTCGTCTCTGCGACACGAAGAGGACGACGCGAAGCTCGATTGTCTCGCCATCGATGCGGCGGATTGATGATAACACGCAGACATTTCTGTGATATGTATATACTCTTTATAAATAGAATAAAGCTCGCTCTTCTGCAAAAAGAAAAAAAGAAGCGCAAAAAGATCTCTCTCTTAGTGTTCTCTCTCTTTCTCTCTCGAAACGCTGCTTTTGCGCTTTGTGTGCTTCTCTGTCTTTCTCCGTCAACTGTGCAAGCACCCTCTCGAATAAATGGGGGAAGCGAAATGACGAAAAGGAAAGAAAGAAAGAAAGAAAAGAGAGAAAAAAAGGACGCATTTCTAAACCCTAAAAAATTGTTTAAAACCCTAAAATAATTTTTTTCTGTCTTTCTGTCTTTCTGTCTTTCTTTCTTTCTGAATTGCATTGGATTCTCAGTCGATTCTCTCGACTTTTTGTCCTCTTCTAAGTACTCTGTTTGAACACATCGTTTGGCTTCATTTATATAAGAGAGAGGAAGAGAATACCACAAACACGACTTTTTCGAGGAGAAGAGATCTTTTTAATAAGTTCTTTCTTTATTCTTCTACTTTTTGAATTGAATTGGATTCATAATTCTCTCGACTTTTCGTTGAAAGAATTCATCATCACATTCCGGACTTTTTGTTGTTGTTCTGATATTGAACAGTACGCAGAGCGAGAAAGAGAGAGCGCGAAAGGAGCATGACAAAACGAGAAGGATCAGCAGCCGTGGGAGGGTCAGGATCAGGACTGGAAAACGCGATCGCGTTCCTCGAGCACCCGTCGATAAAAAATTCCAAATCGTACACCGAGGAGGAAAAGAAACAATTTTTAAGGAACAAAAACGTGAGCGAAGCGGAGATTGAAGAAGCGTTTCGGAGAACAGCGTCATCGAACGATGACGATGGTTCGATGAAACCTATCGTTTTACCTAATAATAATCCTCCAGTTTTACCGTACGGAATGATTCAGAAGCAGAATTCTTCTTCTTCTTCTTTACGGTGGACGCAAGTGGTGGCGTACGCCGCAGCGTTGGCGGTGCTCGGATGGCGGGTGTACCCGAGAGTGATGAAAAGCTCTTTGTTTACGACGACGGAGAGTAATAAGAAGAAAGAGGAAGAAGAGGAAAAGAAGAAACAAACGCAAATGCTGGACGCGATTTCAAAGTCACTCTCGGAGAATCTCGCGGACTTGGAGAAGAAATTACGTGAGCGGCAAGAGACGACGGAGAGCGCGGTGTTGCAGTCGGTGAAAAACGTGGAGGAAAAAATGAGAGAGGAGTTGCAAAAGGCGAAGATGACGCAACGGGAAGACGTGATGGAGGAGAGGGAACGAGCGGAGGAGAAAATGAGAGAAACGAAGAAGAAAATGATGGAGACTGTGGAGGAGGAGAGGAAGGAGGCGAAGAAGGAGATGGACGCGTTGAGGAGGAGCGTTTTGAGGGAGATGGAGTTGGCGCGAGAGGATTTTGCGAAGACGACGAAGAGAGAGGAAGAGGAGGCGTCGTCGCCAAGTCGGAGGTTAGGCGAGAAAGGGTACGTCGCCGAACGCGTGGAGGCGGTAGAGAGTACTAATAATTATCATCGTTTTAGCAGTGATAAAAATAACGAAGATTTGGATTTAGATGATTATTTTCAGGCGAAGAAGCGACACCAAATGGAATTACTCGGCGGCGGCGACGACGACGACGACATCAACTCGATGAAGTCGCAACAACAACAACAACAACAACAACAACAACAACGGGCAGCAAACGTTCGTAAAAACATGGGGAGTAACCATAATCAGCAGCAAAGAGTTTTAGAAGAACCGCCGAGACCGAAAAACTTTTTAGAAGTCATCGAACTCGTGGAGAAAGGCGAACCGGTGCCGGGGATTAAAGACATCGACGATCGTCCGCCGAATCCGGACGTAGCTTTACCGCCAGTCAGCGAAGATTTCGAGGAGAGAACGAAGAAACCGTGGTCGATGAAACCATCGGACGACGAGAGCTTTGAAGGGCACAGACCGTGGGATAAATACGGCAACGGCGCCGCGGCGAGCGGCGAGTATTCGTTCGACGGAGGAGGAGGAGGAGGAGGAGGAGGGTGGACGCCGCCCTCTGTGCCGCAAATGTCCGATTCTGCCAGACAAGCGTACGGGCTATAGCATAAAAGATATAGTAGCGCATAGATCGATATAATAGAACAAACAGGTACAGTATGCAGGAAAAAAACTATTAATAAAAACTACCAGAAAGAGCACCATCCGATGTAAGAAGTGCACAAGTTCTCGTGATTCATCGCTTTTTCAATCAACCGTCGCACTTGATGTTCGACTGAATCGCCAGCGTCCACCGCTGAACCAGCTTCGATTAAACCGTCTTTCCCGGTTAATTTATCGTTCATTCGTTGCATGACACTCACCGCTCGATCGTTCAAAACCATATTATCCTCGTTGTCGTTTATGCCGTCCAACGCGTCGATGAGTTCGTCGCGCTTTAAAATTTCCGGTTCGAACGAGGACATGCTACTGCCGTAATTCCCCGCGGCCGCGGCGACGGCGGCAACCGCAGCAGCAGCGCTGCTTTGTGCGTGTTGATTTTGGTGTTGTATATCGCCACTGGCACCGAGCTGTTGATGCATAACGCGCTGCGCGTAGGAAGTTGAGTGGTGATTGAGATGCTGTTGGTGGTTACCGCCGACAGATCTGTCTTGATCGTTGGCGTCGCCGTGTTCGGATTCATCGACCGAAACGTTTGTCGGATCGCCAACACCGCCGAGGATGTTCATGTCCGTACCAATCATAGCGGACATTCCACCACCACCGCCAAACTCGCGCATGTTTTCGTATTGCGCGTGTAACGCCGTCGCGCCCATCACGGAGGAGGAAACCGGAACTTGCCCGCTCGGCGTGTCCATAAACATCGGCGCGGCGCCTGGTTTTTGCCCAGTTCTCGGTAAATCGTCGGAGCCAGAATCCAATCGAGAGGAAGAGTTGTGCCCAAAATCGGCGGTATTTGTTCGACTGTCGACACCAACCGCTTTACTCTTCTCGTCCAAATCGGCGTGGAAGGATTCGTTTTCAGGAATGGTTGGCGTTTTTGGCGGCGGCGTTCGCGAAGGCGCCCTAGAGGATTGACCGGAAGGCACATCAGACCCACCTGGGGTTGCTGAGCCAGAACCACTGGAACCGTCTCCCGCGACGAGAGTATCGTTATTAATGTTATTATTTGATGATGGTTCCTCGGCATCGCGAGAAATGGTATGCCTCGCCAATGGACTCGATTTCGCGCTACTCGTTCCAGCCGCCGGCGTGACGCTTCCGCTGTTGTTCGCCGTAGAATTCGCGTTGGACGAAGGCTCCGCGGAGGATCCATTTTGCTCAGTCGCTTGATTCGCCAAAAGTCTCCAATTAATCAATGGGTCGTGAACAAACGCCTCTAACATAGCCAACACGGAATCTTTATTGCTTCGTAACACCGTAATCACTCTTTGACAAGTACCGATGAAGTTCCCTTCAATCCCGGAGACTTCCATCGCTTTCACCAACATTCGAGTTAAACGAAACGGCACGCGTTCTGGGAACTTTTCTCGGTGCATAGACGCTTCAAAACAATCGCCAAAATCGATATGCAAAACTTTTCCGGAGTATCTATCAATCATAAGGTTACTCGGGTGTCGATCACCGAGACCGAGTAAGTAGCCAACCATGGACATGACGGCCAAGGATCTCGTATACGTCGTTCGACGATCGAGCCATTGCTCGGAGCTGTGCGATTTGAGCCATAAAACTTGCGCTAAATCATTCCCAGGCGTGTTATCTAACGCGTGTCGGAAGACTTCAACTTTATTCACCAACGGCAAATTGTCGTAATCCGGGGCCATGGCGAGCATTAAACGATGTTCCAAGTTCAAAGGAATTTTGCGCGCCTCGCGGTGTTCTCGGATGAGAACGTGCATGGTGTCGCAATTCGGAACCCAGCCAATGAGGCCAGAGTTTGGAGATAACGGGACGACGGCGTATCGAGCAATCGCTAAATCTCTCCTCGATGTCGAAGGCGTGCTATTCAACAATTGATTGACTAAACCGAACAACTGCATGACGCGTTCGTCTTGGCGTAAATCTTCGTGACCTTTTAACAAGTAACCGTAATCTTTCCCATCGGAGCCGTGGATTTGTAAACGTCGCGGGCGTTGTTTGGAAGTGATGACATGCATGGTGGGCGCGAACCACGCGATTGTTACCAGTTCGCCACCAGGAATATAATTCCCGGGTAAAGACAACTCTAAATCTCTCGCCGACAACAACCGGTGCGAGACGTATCTCAACTCTAAAGTTGTCAACGTCGGCAGTTGCTTGTTGATTCGTTTGAACACGTGATAATATAAATCCCAAGCTTGATTCAAATCCTCCTCGCGGCCGGACTCTTTGAACTTCTCGCAGTATTCACGAGCCTCTCGTAATTCTCTTCCGTAAGCTTGCGCGAATGACATCTCTTGCAACGTCTCCGCGCCGGTGCGTTCCAAAATGTGATGCAGAGGCGCCAAAACTGCAAACATGCCATCCACGTTTTGTTCGCCAAAGTATAAACGAGACGCCTCTTCCAATGCTTCGTGCCACGCTTCGTGCCAAACAATCGCGACGCGAATGAGCTCTAAACTTACTACTTCCGCTTGCTCGACTAAAAGCGCGGAATGATTCCGCAAGTTGTCTAGAACCGCCGTGGCGGAGACGCGTCGAGTGGTCGATTGCGACTTACACGCGACAAGTAATGGATACAACAACGCCTGGGGATGCTGACGGCCAACGCGAACCAATAATCGATGAATTAATCGTCGAACAGGTGGTGAATTCGAGTGAATTCGAGCAACAATTTGGGGAATTACTGCGAGCCACGTGTTGATGGAAACGTGACCGAAACCTTCAACCAACGCGGCTTCGACTTCCGGCAAATGGCCGTAGTTAAACCATAAGGTTAACAGGCGTAAAATATCTTGCAGAGCACCACCCATATCACGCGGCGTGGAGCCACCCAATGCGATCGATCGAAAGAAACCTGATATAGCTGGCGCGACGTGCCTCGTTGCGGCGGCTTTGAGCGCGTCTCTTTCTTCGTTGACATTTAATCGCTGCGTGGCTAAACGCTGGTAGTGTTCCATCGCGGTGGCGTTGAACAAAGCCCAGTTGTGCCAGGCTTTCGCCCAGTGTCTTGAATGTTTTGTAGCCGTACCAAAGGAAGTCAAGACGTCGGAAATTGTATCGTCGTCTAACGTTTCCTCGGCGAGTTCCCATCGCCACTGCCCGAGTTTCAAAAAAGCCTTCGAGACTAACTTTGCGTCGTCTTTAGCTAATCGACTACCTTCCATCTCGCGCTGATACGACGCCGAAAATAACTCGCTCGCGAGCGATTGTAAACGCTGAAATGCCTCTTCTCTCGAGTTAACGCCCCATAAGTGTTTGCAGTACGCAAACATGACCAAAGGTCGACCGGATCCAGCGCCGAAGCCTTCTTGACCGGCGGAGAACTCGCTCGGGTCGTATTCTAAAAGTCTAACCAAAGTTCTCTTCGCTTGCGATTGACGACCGGCTTTACGATTCATGGATGCGAACTTTAACCAAGTGTTTGTTTCTTTGCTCATCGGGAGCACTAGCGCTCGAACGGCTAAGAGCGATTGCCAAACTTCCACGTCTCTCGAAACGCCGTAGATGCGATCGCGCCACATTTGACGAACGACATCTTGTCTGTGTTTCGCGCGTGGGTCGTGTTGCGCCATCGCTTGTAACTGAGCGTATTCGACAACTTCCTCGAGCTCGGCGAGCTGCTGCGCGCGAACAACACCGCCGTATGAGCGATCATACGATTCGGAAACCAACGACACGAGCTCTTGACCGAGCGCCTCTCGAGACGCGTCGATGTGTCTTAAAGCCGCCATCGGGTCTCCGCGACGAACGGCGAGAACGGCGCGGTAGAAATCCCCGTCCCCGGGCGTGATCAACGCGTTGACTTCGGAATACGGCGTTGAATTATCCGGCTTGCTCTTCTTACCGTTCATCTCGTCCAAGGTATTACCCGATCCTTTCTTATCGCCGCCGGAGCCGTTCGCACTAGACCCGTTCTTTCCGGTCGTGGGATCTCGTTTCGAGCTCGAGTAATGCACGGTGTACTTTTCCATCGATTTCCAATCGCCTAAATGCCACGCCGCTCGAGCCGCTAACGGTGCAACTTTATCCCTTAAAACCGAGTGTTTTGCCGATACGAGCTTTTTTATCTTTCTCTCGGAGATGGCGTCCCCTCCGTTTTCCCCTACTTGGATACCAATCTTGCTCGCGTGGGAATGCGGTGCACCGCCTTCGTTTGTCGGCCACTCTCTCTTAGCTAACGCGATGAGTCGTTCCCACTCACCTAAAGCGGCTAAACATCGCATTTGCCCTAAACTCGCCTCCTCGCGCGCGATGCGATCGGCTTTGGACATGAGTTGTCGATTGTAATGGTACGAAAAAGACGGCGATGGCGGTCTTTGCGCTGCTCCCGAGTACTGCTGATGATGGTTTCTGGAGGAAACTTCTCTTTGATATAGAATTTCTGCCTCTCTCGCCGCTCGCGCGTCCAACTCATCCGCTTTCTTCTTATGCGCCTCCAACGCGAATTCCCATTGCCCTAATTTTTCGTACCACGACTCTTTCACGTTCACTTCCAATTTTTTATTCCTCAGATGCGTTAACACCCCAAGAGCGGCTTCTGGCAATTGCAACTGATTGTTGATCGCAATAATCGCCTCGACGCATTCGTTTGGCATGGATGTAAACTCCAACTCCTTGTAATGCAAAGCTTTAGCGTACGCGCGACACCGCTCGGCGATGGCCCCCAACGTTCGCACGTCTACCGGGATCGGTTTCTCGTCACGTTCCATAAACTCGGACAAGTTGAGCAAAGTCGCTACAATTTCCGGAGGTATCGTCGGTGACGTGAACGCAGATTCCATCGAACGCACGAGTTGCTCTCTGTGCACCACGGACAACTCAGCCCAACAACTCACGAAGGATTCGCAAAACAAATCCCTAGCGACGTTAGGTTGAACGTTCGCCAGGTCCGCACACGCTCTCAGCGACGGAGACGGGGAAGATTTTAACAATTCAACCGATAACTGACGCATCCACTCGAGCCAATCTTCTTTTGTGGATCTTTGCGACGATTCCCACGCTTTGCGCAACGCGAATTCGTTGACGACGAGCTTTTGTGGTTGCACCGGAGGCGGAGGTCTATTCGATCGAGGATCAAACGCGTTCGACTCTTCGTATTCTTCTTGGCTGAGCACACCCTCGCTACCAAAGATACTCGCATTTGAGGTGATCGAAAGCGCCCCGAACGCCGCAGGAAACTTCCCGCCCGATTCGATGCGTTCGCGCATCGCTTCGAAACGTTTGTCTTTCAGGCCCACTCTGCGAGCGACGCGAGTAATCGAGGGAAGGAACAGCCGGTATTCATTTCCTAACGGCTTTTCCAGAGCAATTAACGCATCAACGGCATACTTTCGAAGAATAGCGTCGTCGCTTTCCAAAATGCGCGCTAGCGGAGCAATAATTGCACTCGCGTGTTGGGACGACGCGCACTGCATGCGAGGTAAAAGTCTGGATAACGAAGCCAAGACCGCTCGGCGCACTTGAAACGGTACCGGAGCTACGCCTGGTTTGAACAACCTAACAATCGACGGTAATGCTAAGTGTAAGTGTTCATCCACACCACTCCCGAACGTTTCCAACGCTCTCAAGACGTACGGCACTGCCGCGTACCTCCCAGATCGCTCCGCGTCCGCCAACACCGCGACAATCCTCGGCAACAACTCCGGCAAATACGACCGAAACTCATCTCTCAACGCTCTGGACAGCTCTTCGCACAGCAACAACGTCGATTTTAAAAGCGCGTTATTGCCCCAGAACGTGTGAATGATTTCTAAAATTTCCGGTAAAAATCTCCTCACGTGCGCTTTAATCACGCTTACTAAAATCGCCAACTCTGAGAGCATAAACTCTCGCAAAGCGTCGTCGCACGTGCGCATGACGTCGAATAAAACCGGAAGGACGGTCGGTAGGTATGAAACACAGTTCAACCCTAATGAATTGTGAAAAATGAACATGACCGATCGAACAACCATGTGTCGATGACTAGACATGGATTTATCTCTCAATACTCTTAACAACGCGTTCAAGGCAACCGTCGGGTAGAAATCGTCGCTCGCCGTGGTTAAGTTCATCAGCGGTAAGAGGTCGTGCGAATTTTCGTCGTCGTCATCGTCGTCGTCGCGGTAATTGTCATCGCCAGCTGTTTTTAAATTTATTTTATTCACATTCTTACCAAAACCTCCCATGATGTACGCATTCGCTTCAACCGCGACTGCTTTAGGGTTGTTTGTCACCGCTTTGGCCACCGCGGATTGTTTCACCCCTCGAACGCCAGCCGCGGAGAGTAAACCTTGACCGTATAGTTTGATTTCGTTTTCTTTGTGCGCGTGTGGGTCTAAAGCGCCGAGAATACCCAATGTTCGCAACACGTTTTCTCGTTTTGTGCCTTTCTCCGTCGCTACCATGCGTAAAAGTAACGGAAGCAACTGCGGGTGATCGGCGTACGGAGCGACGACGTACCCGGAGTGCTTTACCAGTTTACCTAAAGTGATCACGGCAATATCACGCGTAGCGTTTGACTTCAAAGCTTGCATGAGCAAAACGAGGAGCTCAGGCACGTGCAACCTAGTTGCCGGTCCACCAACTTCCATGAGTTCGCCGATGGTGGCAATCGCGGCGGCTTTCTCTCGACCGCTCACCGCCGTGCGCACAAAGACCGACGCCGATGATTTTGCCATCGCATCCGAAGTAGACATTTTACCGATTTTCGTGTGATCGTGCGCACTCATCGGGTCTTCGTTCAGATGTTTCATGGACGTATCATCGTCGTCTAAATTTGGCCTTTCGTTTGTAATGTTACCGACGTCTCTCTGCTTCTTTTCCTTCTTGTTCTTGCGATTGGAGGCGTCGTCGTCGTTGAAATCGTAATACTTATCGCTCGAGTCGTTCGCGTTTTCGTCTTTACCGTTGTTATTATTCGAGTCGTTGCCGTTGCCACCTTTCTTGCCCTTTTCTTTCTTTCCACTTTTGGCATCTTTACCGTCCTTCTTTTTATCGTCAACAACCCCAGCGCCGCTACTTTTCGAATCTTCCGCTTTCGCTCTCAACATCCTCGTCAATGTTTTCAAAATCACCGGGCAAATGTGCGGCGTGAATAATCGAGGACATGCACGAATGAGAGTCGCGATTAACTTTGCCGATTCTTCTCTGACTGAAGATTCTGTTGACCTTTCGAGTTCTGCCAAGAGCTGCAACAAGTACGCTCTCAACGCCGGCAAACAATACCCGGGGTTTCTCGGTGAAAGCCGCGTGCCTATCAACTCAATCGCCAGCGCTCTCACTACCACATTTTCGTCGTTCAAAGCCACGAATAATGCTCTCAAGGACCGCGCTTGCGACAAATACGAATCAATCGCGCGACAGCCAATCACAAATGCCCTCAAAACTGACGCTCGAAAGTTAGCGTCTAAATCCGCCACCGACAGTTGCAACAACCGTTCCATGATGACATCCCTCGTCGCTTGCGGTTTAGCGTCGGACTGACCGTTAAGTAGCATCAACGCGTTTCGATTCGAAGCGCTGTATTGATTTTGTCGATGATACGAAGAGGGAGAAGGCTTTTGCGAAATTTGCTTCAGCTCCAACAAGTGGCAGCACGTCAACGCCGCTTCCAATCGCACGTCCACGGAAGGGTTATCTAAATGTTGGACGACGTTACGTCGCGCAAATTTTAGTAACAATCGAGACTCGAACGGGAACGAGCGCATGGTGCGTAATGCGAGCTCGAGTGTTCGTCGCGAAACTCTTCGTTGACCATTGGTCGCATCAGACGATGGATGTTCAAACATCGCGCCTTCAAAACCGAGGAGGTTATGATGATGCCCAAATTCGCCGCTACCCGCGTTCGTCGTCCTAGTCGCCATGGACACGGCATCGAATAAGCGACTTTGGATTTGTGAAGTCAAGTCTGGTAACGCGTCCGTGATTGTTTCCAACGAAGAGACTAAGGATTTGGACAGACCAACAGCAAACATTGTCGGCAAGACGTTCAATACGTGCGGTTTCCAAGATTCCTGAAGCGCGGCAGCCATTTCGCCGCAACATCTCAGAGCCTCGCGGACGCCCGAACGAAGCACCTTCTCGTTCGCTAATTTTAGCTCTTGCTTTCTTCGAATTTCTTCCTCGTCGTCTTCGTCTTTTTCCGTATCTTTAGCCGACTCGTGCCGTTTCGTCCTCTTTGCGATTTTGTTGCGACCATTCCCCCCGTTTTCGTCGTCGAAATCGCCGTCCAGCTCTTCGCCGTTATTATTACTCCTATTCTTCCTCTTTTCGCGGTTTTCTTTCTTAATGCTCTTTCGTCGTTTTCTTGACGCCAAACGCTCTTCGTAATTTAAAGAACCTTCACCGAAAACATCGTACATGACGGCAGAGATTTCCGGAAGGTAACGCAATAACGCGCTTCCCAGAGGTTTCTCAAACATGCGATTTTCTTGGACCGAATAGTCGTTCACGCGAACGCTCCTTCCATCGGCCGAGGTAATCTGCGAAACTGTATTCGGCGATCGCGATCGGTAGTTGCCGTATGCTCCTGGCGTTTGAACTCCGTTATTATTATTCATGAACCCATCGGGAGTACTGACGGAACCGGGCGTAAGCCATCCCGGGCCGTTACTATTGACTTCTCCTGATCCACCAATTAAAGCGTTGTTGTTGTTGTCGTTGTTTGGAGTCGCCAGAACGGGCGATTGCATGAGCGGACCGAGCAAGTTTTGATTGTTCATTTGATGTTGTTGGTTGCTGTAATTTGAGCCGTTCGCCGGCGTCCCAGATCGAGATCTATCTAGAGGCGACGCGCCTCCGCTGCCGCCGCCGTATCCTCTGTTGTGAGCATTCGGAGTGGTCGTGCTGTTGCTATTTACTATCAACTGCGGCGTGCCTCGATGACTGGAAATACCACCACCGCTAAGCACGTGTTGTCCTTGCGTGGGGTAGTAGCTCGAGCTCGTCATGTTATTATCTTCTCTCGCCCTTCGCACGCGCATGAGTTCGTCCGCGCGCATCGCCGGTTCCAACGCTTTCGCTAAATCACCGAGTGCTAGGAAACCCGCATCTCTTTCGCCTTGCGCTCGAATAGAAGTAAGCAAAACCCCACACGCTAGCGGTAAATACGAATCTGCAAACCTTCTCGGTGAAAACGCGGCTAACTTTGGAATCAAATCAATCACCGACCTTCTCACGATGAGACGTCTGGATCGATAAAACTTCAAAACCGTTTCCGCAACCTCTTTATATCTAGAAAGCATAAACTCGCCCGTGTGACGCAACAGTTCGCCGAGCGCGAGTAAAGAACCGTGGATTTTTTCTGGACGATCGTTGTACTGCGCGTTCGTGTGCACTTTTTTTGCCGACGGCGAGTGCTTGTCCGAGGGCGTCTTTCTACTGCTACTGCTATGAGGCGTCTTGGCAGAGCCACCGCCGCCGCCAGATTTCGACGGCGTCGTCGTCGAATTCCCCGGAGTCAACGGAGCTTCTAAACCTTTTCTCGCTTCTTCATACAGTTTATAATACCATTGGACGCGATATCTCGTCTCTCTTTGCTCGATAACCATCAAACACGCTCGTAACGCCAACACGCCGGCCAATCGAACGTCTAAACTCGGATCGTGCAACGCCGGCCACACGGCTTTGATGAAATGCGGCACGTGCACGTTAAACACCGTCGGCGCATTTGCGGCTAACTCTCTCAAAGTCAACGCGGCGGCAAACCGTTTTCGCTCTTCCCGTACGGGATTTTTCAACCATTTAAACGCTCTGTTCACCTCCTCCTCCACGATATCCGCGGTCACCGCGCCTCCGGTCGCCACCAACCTCCCCAACGCCTGACTCGCCGCACTCGCTAAAACCGGTTCCGGTCCTTGTCGCATCGTTGTCACCGCTGTCCTCAAATACCGAGCAAACCTGGTAACTTTCTCGACCTCCTCGCCAAACTCGACCGAACACAACTGGTCCACGCACGCCACCGCGGCTAACCGTTCTCTCAAAATAACGCTTCCGGCTAACTTTTCAATCCTCTCGTGCGCATCGTTGGTAAACTGCGCGAATGCACTCGTCGACGCTTCCCGTGCCTGGCCTTCGACGTATTCTCTCAACGCGTTCCCTCGTTTCTCTCGAAACAAGAGTAAACTTTTCTTCTTCTTACTCCTCGCTCCGTACAGGAAGAAATCTTCCTCGTCGTCGTTATCATCATCGTTCTCGTCCTCGCTATTTTCTCCGTCGCTCTTCTCATCACCGTCGGCGTCCGAATACTCTTCCTCCGAGGAGCTGCTCTCATCTTCGCTGCTCGAGTCAGAATTCTCGGAATCATCTTCGTCGTTATTCGCGACTCCGTAAAACCTGCCGGCGTTATCGCTCGTCGCGTTTGTTTTCTTCGCCGCCACGGAAACGGTACTTTTCTTCAACGACTTATTCTCGCGCGTGCTCGCGGCGTCAAAACCGACGCCGAACAATTCCCCGGTCAATTCTCGGCTGTTTTGCGAGAACAAAAACAACGACGAACTCCTTCTCTTAGCGTTCTTCGTGTTGTTGTTGTATCTCGAAGAACTCTGCTCGTTGCTGCTGTGATGCGCGTTGGTATTGTTTTTCGGCGGTCTCGCGCATAAATCTCGAAGTAACGCGCTGAACGCATCCGTCGGTCGAGAGGAGGAGGACGAAACGACATCAGAAGACGTCTTGTTGTTGTTGTTGTTGGTATTGTTCGCGTGATGATGATGATGATGTTGCGCCGAAGAATCAACTTTCTTCTCCGGAATTACATTCGACGAAGACGCCATCGTCTCGCGTCTTCCGCGCGACGAGAACGAGAACGAGAAGAACAGTTAGACCACTCTGCGCTCTCCCTTTATTTCGCCAAGAAAAGTAAGCGTTTTCTTCGCTTTTTCTTCTTTGTCTTCTTCTTTGTCTTCTTCTTCTTTAGATAAATTCTTTCGTGTTTTGCGGTCGAGTTTCTCACGATTTTGAGCGCAAAAGACACAAAAGTAAAAGGAGAAAAATGGGCATTTAAAGAAGGCAAAAGTAGATGTTTTACGCCGCTGGAGAACACGCATAATAGTAAAACACTGATCACATATATATACAAACGCGTTTACGAATAAGACTCTCTCTCTCTCTCTCTCTCTCTCTTCTCTTAGTAAACGAAATTATTATAACTTAAATGTTTAGACGTCGATGGAGTTGTACGTCGTCTTTCTCCCCGCGGATGTCGAGGATTTGGATTTCTCCGTCAAGAGAGAGTCAGAGTTTGCCGCCGATTCTCGGTACTTGCGAACGGCGAGCGCGCCGAAGCCGGCGCAGGCGAAGAGCAAGGTGCCGTACTTCAAGGATTCTGGGCGCAAAAACGAAGGTTTTTGTTGTTGTTCGCCGGAAAGCATTTGGACTCTGTTACCGAGACGAGACGAGAGCGTAGTCTCGCTGACCAAATCAGAAGGGCAGTTCGCAGGCTCGACGGCGCAGACGGAGTCGCAGGAGCCCCAAGTGTAGAGTTCGTCGCCCTTGTAGAAGCGGTTGCGAGACTTTGCGCCGTTCCATTCGTACTCTCGCGTGCAAGAATCCATCGCCGAAATGATATCGCCGTCCGGACACTTCGCGGCGTCGCCTTCGCATCCAATGTCGGATACGGCCGATAACTCGTTCTCTGGATCCAACTTGTCGTACAAATAGAAGCCAAACTCCTCGTCATCGGCTGGCGTGAAGTCAACGGCGAAGGTGCCGCAATACACTTCGGTCATCTCCATACCTTTGTCCCATTTGAAATCAGGGTCCATGGACTTGGTGATGATCTTAGCGCCGACGCGATCGGAAAACGTCTCTCCAGTCGAAAAAGTCAACTTAGAAAGCGGAGAGCAACCCGTGGAGAGAATCATGTGGCCTTTGAACGGATCGAGGAGTTGTTCTTTGATCTCCTTTTGCGCCTCCTCTTCGTTCGGTACGATGCAATCGTAGTTCACGGTCAAGTATTTGAAGGTTCCCCAGCACGGGTCGCCAAAAACACCATTCGAAGCCCCGACTTGGCACGATTGAAGGCCTTCGCACTGCGCTCCAACGACGCTGAAAGAGTCTTGGCACTGTTGATTTTTCCCGTGCCCGCAGTACTTGCCGTCTCGAGCCGCGCAAGTCGTGTTCGACCCGTTGCCGCAGACCCCGTTCTTCAAGCGACCGTACGTCGCGCTGTTGATCTTGGCAACGGTACCAGTTCCGCATTCAATATCGAGCGTTTTATGTTCGCACACGGTGGCATCTTTATTCGTCTCGACGTTGGCTTGTGCCTGCGCGAGTGCGGCTTGTAAGTCCGCCGCGGATTCTTCAGCCTTCGCGTCTTCCTCGGCGCTCGGATCCACGCAGTTGTACGAGATATTCAAGTACTTGAAAGTCCCACCGCACGGATCGCCAAAATACCCGTTCGACGCCTTCACGCTGCAACTGTTCTTGCCTTCACAGGCGCCGCCAATTTTCGCTTTTTGCGCGTCGTACTGCCCGGTTTTATGGAACGGACAGTTTCTGTTCGACGTCGCCGAGTGCGGACAGACGACTGGTTCCCCAGTCACGTGCGCGGCTTCGGTGCGACCATACCTACGAATGAAAATATAAGATCAGTATTTACGAAGTAAGAGAGAGAGAGAGAGAGTCAGATGTACAAAAAGACGTACCAACCATCGACAACGCTGATGAGCTCCCCGGTTGGACACGAAATTGAGGCAGTTTTGTGTTCGCACACGATCGATTGTTCGTCGTACGCGGACGCGAATTTCACGCCACCATTCAAAACGAGCGCGAGCGAGGCTGCCAACGACGCCGCTTTCGTAAACTTTGAATTCGTCTTTTGCTTCGTCATCATCGTCATCCTTTTGGAATTCCAATTTCAACGTAAAGCGTGTGATATATTATATATATATAACAGAAGATGTGTGTCTTCTTCCCGTTGTTTTCTCTGTCTGACAACAAATGCACTCTCTGTCTCGCGTGTTTGTTCTTCTGCGCGTGTGTTTACGAACAACTCGTATTAACTGTCTGTCACAAAAGAATGTATCTGTAGATACTCTAAGAAAAGTAAAGAACGAGAGTAGGGTGTTACGTCAGAGTGTTGCGAGAAAAGCAGACACAATGA
>ENA-OWPI01001089-OWPI01001089.1-marine-metagenome-genome-assembly--contig:-NODE-1089-length-32140-cov-4.605090_pt1 | contig 32140 bp, 28 predicted proteins | sample MGYA00238138_ERZ651775 | MGnify/ENA primary metagenome ERZ651775 (study PRJEB26906, sample SAMN06265043) | marine metagenome | isolation source: Helgoland LTER site | place: Germany:Helgoland, sampling...
TTTAGTGCTAAACAAAAAATTAAAAATATGAAAAAACTCTTCTTGTGATTTGTCTTTTCCCGCAATAAGATGAATGTCGTCAACTAACAATAAGTCAGCTGACTGATAAAAAAGCTTAACATTCTCGATGGTGTTGTGGCGAAGGCTTGTCGTAATGTTTCTAACAAAATCCATAAGCGGCACATAGATTATTTTAGCGCTAGGATTTTTCTCGAGCGCAAGGTGCCCAGCGGCTTGCATGAGGTGTGTTTTTCCCAATCCAGATTCACCATAAATAATAAAGGGGTTGTATGGTGATGTGCCGATTTTTTCTGCAATTTGCCTACTGGCCAGAGCCGCCACTTGGTTTGCCGACCCTAACACCAAGTTGTCAAAGGTGTATTCAGGAAAGAGCGGGGTTGTGTGGTGTTTGGTTTGACTATTTGCTGTTTTTTTAGATTCCGCCACTCCAAACCTAACCTTAATTTTTCGATCTTGTTCAGACACAGCAAGCACAATTGATGACTCAAGACTTTTATGATTGTTGATATATTTTAATGCAGATGCACTTGGGGCCTCAAGATAGAGAGTTTCATTTCTTTCTGAGGCTTGTAATGGTTTCACCCAAACACTAAATTCGCCCAATGGCAGAGAGTTTTTTAGAGAGGCTAAACATTTGGCCCAGGTCTGTGACATTGGCTATTAAAAAATTTGAAATAAAATTCTAATGATACCTGTAATGACATTAAATTTGATTAAAGCATTGAGTAGAATAGTTTGTTTTAACCCCCTCTAATATTGTATAACTAAGCCATGAATAAGAATCCGTATAGCCGACTTTTTGAGTCAGTTAAAATAGGCCCTGTTGTTACAAAAAATCGTTTCTATCAGGTCCCCCATTGTTGTGGAATGGGCCATGTAAGGCCAAGGGCCCATGCTGCGATGAGGGGGGTTAAGGCCAAGGGCGGCTGGGGTGTTGTTAGCACTGAAGAGGCAGAAATTCATCCAAGCTCTGATTTGGCGCCTTATGCGGAACAGAGAATTTGGGATAAAAAAGATATCCCAGCTCTTCGACTGATGACAGATGCTGTGCATGAGCACGGGGCACTAGCGGCTATTGAGCTCACTCATAGTGGTCACAACTCAACCAATCTTTTTTCAAGAATACCACCCATGTCGCCTAATGCTCAAGCGCTCAATTTTTTGTATCCTAAACAAGCCAGAAGAATGACCAAAAAAGATATATCTGATTTTAGGGCTTGGCACAGGAAAGCTGCGCTGAATGCAAAGGCGGCTGGTTTTGACATTGTTTATGTCTACGCTGGGCATGGCATGTCGGTGGCCCAACAATTTATATTGCCGGACATGAACAATCGTTCTGATGAGTATGGAGGCAGCCTAGAAAACAGACTAAGACTCACAAGAGAACTGCTTGAAGAAACAAGAGAAGCTATTGGCGATAGTTGTGGTATTGCCTTTAGGTTTGCTGTTGACGAGCTTAAAGGAAAAGACGGCATGCAGTATCAAGAGGAAGGAAGGGCTGTGGTTGAGCTTCTTGCAGAGCACCCTGACCTTTGGGATGTAAATGTCTCTGACTGGTCTAACGACTCTCAAACCTCTCGCTTTCAGCCAGATGAGGCATACCAAATGCCTTACGTGGAGTTTGTCAAAAAAATAACAACGAAACCAGTAGTTGGAGTGGGTAGGCTGACCTCCCCAGACCTTATGACTAAACTTATCGAAAAAGGAGCTCTAGATTTAATTGGCGCAGCTAGACCTTCTATTGCAGACCCTTATTTGCCAAATAAAATAAAAGAGCATAAGGTAGATCAAATCAAAGAATGTATTGGTTGTAATATTTGTGTTTCGAGTGATAATTTTACAGTTCCAATTCGTTGCACTCAAAACCCAACAATGGGAGAAGAATGGAGAAGGGGTTGGGATCCAGAAAATATCAAGCCCAAAGTTACAGATCAAAAGGCCCTTGTTGTCGGTTCAGGGCCAGCTGGGCTAGAGTGCGCTGTTCAACTCTCAAGGCGTGGTTATGAGGTTGTTCTTGCAGAGTCTAAAAATAAGTTGGGCGGGAGAGTGCTGTTTGAATCTAGCCTTAAGGGTCTTTCAGCTTGGAAAAGGGTTGTTGACAATAGGGTTCATGAGATACTTCAGAAAAACAATATAGAGGTTTATAAAGAAAGCAGGCTAACTGCTGAGCTCATTGATGAGCTTGATATTAAGAACATTTTTTTGGCTACTGGCTCAAGTTGGCGGAAAGATGGAATTGGAAGAAGTAGAAGAAATCGAATTCAAGGCCTAGAGACCATCAATGTTTATTCTCCTGAGGAGGCTGTAGAAAATTACAAAGATTTCAATGGACCTCTTGTTATTTATGATGATGAGCAGGGCTACTTGGCTGGAGTTGTTGCAGACCATCTTAATGACAAGAATATTGAGGTCATTTTTGTAACGCCTGCCAGCGTTGTCTCGCCATGGACTGATTCAACTTTAGAGCAAAAGAGGGTTCAGGGGGCTTTGATCAACTCTGGAGTCAAAATTATTTGCAACCAGTCAATCAGCAAGATAGAGAATGATAAGGCCTTTCTAGAGTGCACCTATACAGGCACAATTACCAAGATACCTTGTGAGTCTATCGTTATGGTGACAGAGCGAATTTCTCACAATGAGCTTTATGATAGCCTAACGCAAAGAAATTTAGAGGAAAAAAAACAATACAATATCAAACTCATTGGCGATGCTGAAGCACCGGGCCTTATCGCCGACGCTGTTTATTTAGGCCATTTGGCAGCCCAAAACTTTGAGGCCGACGAAGCTGATATTGAAAGAGGAATGTTTATGAGAGAGATGCCAAGCCTTAAATAGGCGCTAAAAGCCCTTTCTTGATTGATTTTCTAAGTCTTTTAGAGTAACATTGCCCTCTTTTTATAAACGCCAAATAGGATGCGAAAAACAATTGTTGCTGGGAACTGGAAGATGAATGCGAGCAAAGAATCCGTTGATTCTCTTATTAAGGATATTCTTTCAGGTATGCATGAAGTTTCGTCTGATGTAATAGTCTGCGCTCCTTTTCCATACCTTTCTCAAGTAGAGGCCTTAATAAGCAATTCGAACCTAATGCTTGGCGCGCAAAACCTGAACGTAAATTCAAAAGGAGCCTTTACAGGCGAGGTTAGTGCAAACATGATCAAGGACTTTGGCGCTCAACATGTAATTGTTGGACACTCAGAAAGAAGAAGCCTTTATGGTGAATCAAGCGCTATAGTTGCAGAAAAAACAAAAGCTTCAATTGATGCTGGCTTAACCCCAATACTTTGTGTTGGAGAGTCGCTTGAAGATAGAGAATCAGGCGACACTGAAATTGTTGTTGCAGAACAACTGAATGCAGTTATTAGCCTTCTTGGTATAGAGGCTTTTAATGGTATTATTGTCGCGTATGAGCCAGTATGGGCTATTGGAACAGGTTTGACAGCAACACCTGAACAGGCCCAGTCGGTTCATTTGTTTATTCGCAATCTTCTAGCTGCTAGCGATGAGAGTATTGCAAAAAACACATCTATATTGTATGGCGGAAGTATGAATGCTAGCAATGCTGCTGATCTAATATCTTGTCCAGATATTGATGGCGGGCTCATTGGTGGCGCCGCTCTTAAGGCAGCAGATTTTTTACAAATATGTAAGGCAGGTTAATATGACGTTTCAGATTATTTTAGTAATTCATGTGTTATTGGCTCTTGGTCTTGTTGGGCTTATTCTTATCCAGCACGGCAAGGGTGCGGATGCAGGAGCCGCGTTCGGCTCTGGAGCAGCAGGCTCAGTTTTTGGGGCTCGAGGAGCCCACTCTTTTTTATATAAGCTTACTGCAGTTTTGGCCATTGGTTTTTTTGTTACTAGCATCAGTCTGGCTTACTTTGCATCTAATGAAAGAGCCGCCTTAGACCCTGAGCAAAGCATAATGACTCAGAGCCTCATGAGTAATGATAGCACTGATTCAGATACAAGCGAAATTCCAAGTAACTAGCTTAAGCCGTCGTGGTGAAATTGGTAGACACGCAGCCTTGAGGGGGCTGTAGCGCAAGCTGTGACGGTTCGACTCCGTCCGACGGCACCACCTAATTTACCTGTATTAATTCTATTGGTTGTTGTACAATCAGCATAGTTTCTTACTCTCTACTCTATGAACTTTCTGAATAAAACTGTCCTTAAGGGGATAGGCCTCATGCTTTTAGGTATGAGCACCGTTCCCTTCTTAGATGTCTTTGCAAAGCTTTTGAGTGAGGATTATTCTGTGATGCAGGTAACATGGACTCGATTTTTCTTCCACGCCTGTTGGCTGATACCCATAATACTATGGCAGCAAGTAAAGTGGAAACAAGTCCCAGAAAGTCTAGGGCTACAGTTTTTGAGGGGGCTGATGTTAACCCTGGCAACGCTTTTTTTCTTTGCGGCTATTAAGTCCAATCCTATTCCTAACGCCCTCACCTTGCTTTTTATCTCCCCTTTAGTTGTTGCTGTTCTTTCGCCTGCCATGTTGGGAGAGCGCTTTGATTCATTTATTGGGGCTGGGGTTGTCATAGGATTTCTAGGCGTTGTAGTTGTCTTACAGCCTACCGGAGATGAGTTTAAGCCAAGTCTTTTGCTTGCAGTAGTTTCGGGTATTTGTTATGCTCTTTATATTATCTTTACAAAAAAACTTTCCTTTAAGGCGCCACCGGTTCTCACTCTTTTTTACTCGGCAGCTGTTGGAATTTTAATAATGTTGCCGCTTGCTTTGTTTACTTGGACACCTCCCGACATGCGCGGAGTTATCCTAGGCGCAGCTATGGGGTTTTTTGCAGCCGCATCGCATTTCATGATTATTAAGGCCTTTGAGTTTGCCAGCGCCTCTGAGCTGAGCCCTTTTAATTATTTTGAAATTGTAGGCGCCATTTCGTTAAGCTATATTATCTTTGGCTATATTCCAAATTTTCAGGCGGTTATCGGCTTGTTTATTATTATGGGAAGTGGCCTGTTTGTATCTTGGCGCGTTATGAAAAATAATGACAACCATACAGAAGACAAAGAAAAGCTGATCGAACCTTTGTGATCTGCTCAAACGCCACCAGTGAATTTTTAAAGTTTTTTATCTGGATTTTGAACAATTAGTTTTTCAGTTCAATATAATATCCCAGCTTATTACACAATAAGTCTTAGACAACAAAAATCTTTCAAACCACCCAATACCTATGAACTGGCGAACAAGAACCGAAAATAAAATTGAGCATTTTTCTGACTGGCTTTATGAAAACGCTAAGAAAATCATCACAGCAATTTTTGTTTTAGTTGTTGCAATTGGGTCGCAACTGCCCTCCCTAAAGGTAGACACCACAACAGAAGGATTTTTACATAAAACAGATCCAATGAGGGTTGAGTACGATGTTTTTAGAGACCAGTTTGGTCGAGATGAAAAACTCATGATTGCGGTCAAAACTAAAAATATTTTTGATATAAGCTTTTTAGAAAAGCTCAATAGTTTTCATCACGCTCTAGAGAATGAGCTGCCAAACATTAAGGCTGTTGACTCCTTAATCAATGCAAGAAACACCTATGGAATTGAGGGCGAGCTTATTGTTGAGCCTCTTATAGAAAGTCTTCCAAAAAACGATGACGATCTTGTGAGGCTAAAAGAAATAGTAACAAACAACAGTCTCTATGAAAACTCTCTCTACAGTGAAGACTTCACAATGACCACTGTAACAATTGACACAGAAACGTATTCGAGTTCGGGCCCAGCTCAACAAACAGAAAGCTTTGAGTTTGATGACGGCCTAGAGTTTGATGACGGCCTAGAGTTTGATGACGGCCTAGAGTTTGATGACGGCCTAGAGTTTGATGACGATGCCCTCGGTAACCAAAGACTATATTTAACAGATGCCGAAAATGATGAAATCATTGCTGAAACACAAAGAATTATGGAGCGGTTTAATGACAGTAACTTTGAAATCTATTTGTCAGGCTCGGCCGCTATTGCGGGAATTTTTAAGCAAGCGCTTATGAATGATTCAGCTGTTTTCATTAGTTTAATGATGATTGTCATTATGGTTGTTTTATTTGCTCTTTTCAGAAGAGTTTCTGGAGTTGTCCTTCCGCTCGCTTGTGTCTCATTAACACTAATAATGACCGTATCATTAATGTCAATTTTTTCAGCGCCATTCACAATGGCCACCCAAATTATGCCCACGTTCCTTTTGGCGGTTGTGACTAGCGCATCCATTCATTTGTTGGCAGTATTTTATAAAGACTTTGCTGCAACAAATGATACAAAAAAATCTCTTAGATATGCGATGGGACATTCAGGCCTAGCTATTATTATGACTTCGATTACAACCGCTGTTGGACTGTGGTCATTTTCTTTTTCTGGTGTCGCCCCTGTTGCAGACCTTGGTATTTTTGCCAGTAGCGGCGTAATGGTTGGGCTAGTTTTTACGCTAGTCTTTTTGCCAGCTTTGATTTCTGTAACTAACTTTAAGCAAATTAAGCAAAAAGCAGACAAAGACGGACAAACTTTTATGGATAAGGCGCTTATTGGAATCAGCGTTTTTGCAACCAGCAAGCCAAAACTAATCATATCCGTAAGCGCTGTTTTAATAATCTGTGCAGCTATCATTGCCTCCCAGCTAAGGTTTTCTCACTTTCCGCTTCAGTGGCTACCAGAAGATAATTTTGCACGAGTTGCAACAGAGGCGGTTGATGAAAACTTAAAAGGCTCATTAACTCTAGAGGTTATTATTGATACTGAGAAAACAAATGGTTTATACAACCCAGAAGTTTTGAGAGTTATTGATGATGTCTCCCAAAACATTAACTCGATTTCTACTGGCAACATGTTTGTGGGAAAAGTTATCAGCTACATTGATGTTATCAAAGAGACAAATAGGGCTTTGAATGAAAATCGAGACGAATATTATGCTATTCCAGATGATCCTGACCTTATAGCCCAAGAGTTTTTGCTTTTTGAGAGCAGTGGAAATAATGACCTAGCCAGCCTTGTAGACTCTAACTATTCTAAAGCAAGGCTAACTTTAAAAACTCCATTTATAGACTCTCTTGAGGCAAATACATTTATTGATAATGCGCAGCTTTATCTTGACCAAAAGTTTGGCTCTTTAGCAAAAGTGACCTTTACTGGCATAGGCACATTGATGACCGTAACCTTTGAAGAGGCAATATATAGTAGTGCAGTGAGCTATGTTTTGGCATTTTCGCTTATTGCTATTCTGATGGTTTTACTAATAGGCAATGTTAAGATAGGGCTTATTAGTATGATTCCAAATCTATTGCCCATAATTGTTCTTTCAACAATCATGGTGATTTTTAAAATGCCTTTGGATATGTTTACTTTATTGATTGGGGCTATTGCGCTTGGCCTAGCTGTTGATGATACGGTTCATTTTATGCACAACTTCAGAAGGTATGAGCTGCAGTATAACGATGTAGACAAGGCCGTACGTTTAACGCTGCTGGGGACTGGAAGAGCAATAACGCTCACATCTATTGTCCTGGCCCTTGGTTTTCTCGTGCTTACTTTTTCTCAAATGAACAATATGTTTGATTTTGGCGTTTTGACAGCAAGTGCAATCTTGGTGGCACTGCTGGCTGACTTTTTTCTAATGCCAGCAATTATGAAAATCATTATCAAGGACAAAACGAGTATCTAAAGGCCACAAAAAAAGGACGCTACAGAGCGTCCTTTAATTTGAAAGTGCCTGTGTTTTTAAGCTTGGGCCTGAGCCATAACCTCTTCAACAAAGTTGTCTTCTTTCTTCTCTATTCCTTCCCCAACCTCATATCGAATAAAAGAAACAACCTCTGCGTTTTTCGACTTCACCAGGTCTCCAACAGTCATGTCTGGATCTTTAACAAAGGGCTGCCCATAAAGAGTCACTTCGTTGACAAATTTTTTCATTCTTCCTACAATCATTTTTTCAATGATATTGTCTGGCTTGCCACTTTCTTTTGCCTGTTCAATAAAGATTGCCTTTTCTCTATCAAGTAGCTCATTAGAAAGCTGGTCTTCACTTACACATTCAGGCCTAGAAGCAGCAATATGCATAGCCACATCCTTGGCTAATTCAGCATCTTCTGAAGAGAGCACAGTAAGAACTGCGATTCGATCGCCATGTTTATACGCCCCTAAGACCCCACTATCTGTGCTTACAATTTGTACTCTTCTAACTGAAATATTTTCGCCAATCTTTGCAATAATTCCTTCTCTGGCTTCGTCAACAGTTTCTCCAGAGTCAAGCTTTTGGCTTACAAAGCTTTCTACAGACTCGGGCTTGTTCTTGAGGGCGAGCGCCCCAAGATCCTCTACAAAATCTATAAAGGCAGAGCCTTTTGTAACAAAGTCAGTCTCAGAGTTGACTTCAAGAATTGCAGCATATTTGTGGTCGTCACTTATAGTCACATTAACAAGGCCTTCAGAAGCAACCCGTCCAGCCTTTTTTGCAGCTTTTGCTGCCCCTGATGCGCGCATCAAGTCAATGGCTGCCTCAAGATCAGCATTGGTTTCAACTAGTGCTTTCTTGCAGTCCATCATTCCGGCGCCAGTTCTTTCTCTTAATTCTTTAACTAAAGCGGCTGTAATTGCCATATTGTTGTCTCCTATATAAGCTGAGCTTGTTTACTTGTCAGCTTCAGTTTTTTTAGTTGTAGTTTTCTTTGCTGCAGGCTTCTTTGTCGCAGGCTTTTTTTCTTCAGCAGGAGCTTCTGTTGCAGCAGCTTCTTCAGAAGTCTCTTTCTTTGCTGCAGGCTTCTTGGCTGAAGTTTCAGTCTTTTTGGCGGCTGGTTTTGTTTCAACAATTGATGCTTTGGCCTCCAAAACTGCATCTGCAATTTTTCTTGCATAATATCCAATTGCTCTAATTGAGTCATCATTTCCAGCTATAACATAATCAATGCCTTCGGGATTGTGATTAGAGTCCACAACACCAATTATTGGAAGGCGAAGCGTTTGAGCCTCCCTAACGGCATTTTTTTCATGACCGATGTCTACTACAAACACAACGTCAGGGATGGTACCAAGGTCTTTTATTCCACCAAGGCTTCTTTCTAGCTTTTCCATCTCGCGAGTCATCACAAGAGCCTCTTTCTTGGTAAATTGTGCAAAGTTTTCTTCAGCAAGAAACTCGAGATCCTTGAGGCGCTTGATAGAGGCCTTAATAGTTTTGTAGTTTGTCATCATTCCGCCTAACCAGCGATGATTAACGTACGGCATACCACAGCGAATAGCCTCTTCTTTGATTATATTGCTAGCAGCTCTTTTAGTTCCTACAAAAAGAATTGACCCGCCCTGGGACGCAGTTTTGCTAGCAAAATTAAGAACATCATTAAATTGTGGCAGTGTTTTTTCTAAATTAATTATGTGAACACCGTTTCGAGTTCCATAGATATAGGGCTCCATTTTTGGGTGCCAAAAACGAGACCTGTGGCCGAAGTGAACACCGGCTTCTAACATTTTTTTCATTGACGCTTTCGCCATACATTTCTCCTGGGTTAAGACTTCCACATTGCCTATTAGCCAACCCCTTTTACAGGGCACCCTGACTAATATTGGGGCGCTGTGTGATACATTAAATTACTGACCCTGATTTTACAAGGCCGTTCCTTTTTCAACCAAATTGCTGAAAGGCAATAATTATCCCATATTTTTTATAAATACGCAAAAAATATTTGGATGTCTCCGTTTCTCAGGAGGGCTTATGGGCCGTTGGATATAATCTAAAAAAAGACTCGTTATAATTAAGCCTTTTTTCGTTCCTCGAAGCTAGTTTTTGTTTATGATAGTGGTTGGAGCTACTAAAGGGGAGGCTCAATATTAAATATTTGATTGTTGTTTATGAAGGTTGCTATTATTGGAAGCGGTATATCGGGCTTAACCGCCGCCTATCTTTTACAAAAAGATCATGACATTGCTGTTTTTGAAGCGAACGACTATATTGGTGGACACACCCATACCCACGAAATAACCCAAAACAACAAAATATGGAATGTTGACTCAGGCTTCATTGTCTACAATGAAAAAACCTATCCTAACTTCATAAGACTTTTAAAAAAGCTAGAAGTAAAAGTTCAAAAAACCACCATGGGCTTTAGTGTTAAGGCGCCATCCAAAAACCTTGAATATTCAGGGGGCTCTTTAAATACGGTTTTTGCTCAGCGATTTAATTTGTTTAAGCCATACTTTTTGATTATGCTGAAGGACATCCTTCGATTTAATCGACTTGCCGCCAGAGAGGCACCAAAGATTGATGAGAAGTTGACTATTGGTAGTTTTTTGGAAAAACATGATTTTAGCAAGCCCTTTGTTGAGAACTACATTATTCCAATGGGTGCAGCGATTTGGTCAACAGCCGCAAATAAGACAACTGAAATGCCAGCAGCATTTTATATTCGTTTTTTTAAAAACCATGGCCTTCTCCAAATATTTAATCGTCCACAATGGTTTGTAATCAAGGGTGGTTCTAAATGTTATGTGCAAAAAATAGTTGAGGGCTTCAAGAAAAAAATTTTTTTATCTAGGCCTGTAATGAAAGTTGAACGAGACAAATCTGGAGTAAGGGTTTATTGTGAAAATGATTCTAACCCCATTCTATTTGATAAAGTTATCTTTGCTACTCACAGCGATCAAGCGCTGGCCCTGCTTGAGGACCCAAGCGATGACGAAAGGACAATCCTTGAGGCCTTGCCTTATCAAAAAAACTTGGCCATATTGCATACTGATGCGACCCTAATGCCAAAAATTAAAAGCACCTGGTCAAGCTGGAATTATTTGTTGAGTGGCGACCCAAACAGACCTGTAACTTTGACCTATAATATGAACATCCTTCAATCACTTGAAGCGAAGCCTGATTTTTTAGTTACCCTTAATGGTGTGGATGAAATAAACCCTTCGAAAATCATTAAAAAGGTTGAGTACACGCACCCTCTATTTACAGTTGATGGGATTCATGCGCAGAAGAAAAAAAATCAAATCAACGGTCACAATAACACATATTATTGTGGAGCATATTGGGGAAATGGTTTTCATGAAGACGGCGTTAATAGCGCGTTGGATGTTTGTAAGGCTTTTGGAGTCTCGTTATGAGTCTTTCTAAAATGCATCACCTATACTGGGGAACTATTAGTCATCATAGGCATACCCCATTCAATCGTTTTTTTAAGTACCCTATTTTCATGGCTTACATTGATATCTCTAATTTGACTTCTGCCATGAAGCCGTCCATGCTTTGGAACATTAATAAACCGGCAATCGTTTCATATAGAAGACAGGACTATCATGGAGATCCATCAGTAGCACTAGAAGACGCTGTTAGAAAAACCATGTATGAAAAAACAGGCATTCAATTCAAAGGCCCAATAAGACTGCTTACTCATCTGAGATACTTTGGATATTGCTTTAATCCAGTTAGTTTTTATTACTGTTTTGATGAAAATGATAAAAAAGTTGACGCTATAATGGCTGAAGTTACTAATACTCCATGGAAAGAAAGGCACTCATACATTATCCATGAGCGCATTGAGTCAAGCAGCAAGCTAAGCTTCACTGCAACTCCAAAAAAACAATTCCACGTGAGCCCTTTTTGGGGGATGGACCATGAATATGAATGGTTTTTTTCTGATCCTGAAGAGGCATTAAACGTAATAATGAAAAACTACAAAGATGGAGAAAAGGTGTTCAATGTTGCGCTAAGTTTAAAAAGACAAGCTTTCAGTCAGAGAGGGCTTATTAAGGCCATTGCTAGATTTCCATTTGCAACCCTGATGGTCGTTTATAGAATTCACTGGCAGGCCCTAATGCTATTAATTAGAAGGGCGCCATTTTTTACACATCCAGATAAGTTATGACAAAAGAAAAACAATTTAAAGACAAGTTATCCGTTGATGTTCTTGCTAACAACATTCAAAAGATGCATAAAAGTACGCGCACAACTGCTTTTTTTAAAAGCATTTTGTTTAGAAAGCTAAAGGGCATTAATAGCGGGTTATTAACGATTATTGATGGCAATAGAAAACACGTTTTTGGCAATCCAGACTCTAAGTTTGAAGTAGAGCTTGAAGTTTATTCACAAGAGTTTTATGTGTTTTTGGGAAGCGGCGGAACAAATGGAGCGGCGGAAGCCTATACTGCTGGATACTGGGACTCGCCAAACCTTGTAAAGCTGATACAACTTATGATAAAAAACAAAAAAACTTTACTAGGTCTTGAGTCTGGCCTTGCAAGACTTGCCAACCCAATTACAAAATTAATTCACAAAAGAAGACAAAATACTTTGGCGGGAAGTAAAAATAATATCCTAGCCCATTATGATTTGAGTAACGATTTTTACAAGCTTTGGCTTGACCCAACAATGACCTATTCAAGTGGAATTTTTCTAAAAAAGAGCTCAAGCATGCAAGAGGCTTCTGTTGAAAAATTAGACAGAATTTGTAGAAAACTGAAGCTTAAAAAAACTGACCATGTTCTTGAAATCGGAACAGGTTGGGGAAGTTTCGCAATTCATGCCGCTAAAAAATATGGCTGTAAGGTCACTACCACAACAATCTCTGATAAGCAGTATCAATACGCCTCAGATCTTATATCTGAAAAGGGTCTTGATAACAAAATAACGCTTTTAAGTAAAGACTATCGAGAGCTTGAGGGCTCCTTTGACAAGGTTGTTTCTATTGAAATGATTGAGGCCGTTGGGGCTGACTATGTACCGGGATTTTTCGAAAAGGCATCCTCATTGTTGAACAAAAATGGACTCATGTTGCTCCAGGGGATAACCTACAACGACCCTGACTTTGATGCCTATAAAAGCTCAGTTGATTTTATAAGAAAATATATTTTTCCAGGCTCTTGTCTTGTTGCAATGCCGCAAATATTAAAAGCCATTAAAGATAAAACAGACATGGCAATGATCCACTCTGAGGATATTACTCATCATTATGCAAGAACCCTTGAGATTTGGCGAGAAGACTTTCTGGCTGTTTTGCCTCAGGTTAAAGAGCTTGGTTTTTCAGAGTCATTCACAAGGATTTGGAATTTTTATCTGGTCTACTGTGAGGCTGGATTTCTCGAAAACCTTATAGGAGACTTTCAGCTTGTATTTGCAAAGCCAGACGCATTAAAGGCTCAAATTACATATTAACTCATGATTACTTTATTAATTAAACTTGCAGAAAAAGGGTTTTTGCCGGACTCATTAATCAGATTAGGAATAAAGCGTCTTTGCAGCCAGCGTTTGTTGCAGGCAACAAGCTTTAGTGATGCTGATATGGAAAAAGAGCACGCGGCATGGATTGATGTTTTAAAGAAAAGCCCAATAGCGCTTGTTCCAGAAAAAGCAAACGAACAGCACTATGAAGTTCCACCAAGGCTCTTTGAGCTCGTGCTTGGAAAGAATCTTAAGTATAGCTCAGGCTTTTGGCCAGAGGGCGTATCTTCACTAGACCAGTCTGAATCTGCCATGCTGGAGCTGACAGCAGAGAGAGCAGGGTTGTTTGATGGCCAAGATATATTAGAGCTAGGATGCGGCTGGGGATCCTTAACGCTCTATATGGCCGCGCATTTTCCAAAAAGTAAAATTACTGCAGTTAGCAACTCTAATGACCAGAGACAGTTCATTGAAGAAAGGTGCAGGCAGCTTAAGCTAGAAAATATTTCGGTTATAACTGCAGATATGAATGACTTTAATGCTGAAGGATTATTTGATAGAGTTGTTTCAATTGAGATGTTTGAGCATATGCGCAACTATGAAAAATTGCTTGGCAGGGTTAATACGTGGCTTAAAAAAGAGGGTAAGCTTTTTGTTCATATATTTTCTCACCAAAAGGTTGCATATCCTTTTGAAGATAAGGACGATGCAGACTGGATGGCAAGAGAGTTTTTTAGTGGGGGTCAAATGCCATCTCATAGGTTGTTAATGAGCTTCCCAGAGCAAATGAAAATAGAAAAAGATTGGAGAGTGAGCGGTATTCATTATGAAAAAACCTCTCTCGCTTGGCTTCAAAAGATGGACAAAAATAAAGCTGAAGTTATAGAGCTCTTCAAGAAAACTTATGGAGAAGAGGATGCAAGCTCCTGGTTTCAAAGATGGCGTATTTTTTTCATGTCTTGTGAGGTTCTTTTTGGTTATAACCACGGCTCTGAATGGGGGGTCTCACATTATCTGTTTGAGAAGCCATAATGATTAAAGACTTTGGTGCTATTGCTCTATGTATTTTAACCGCTTCCATTGTTGCTGTAGCAGCGTCAGTTGATGGGGTAATTTTTTCTGGACTTCCTGTAATTCTTTTGTGCGCGATAGTCAGTTTTGCGACGCATTGGATCATTGCCGTGCCCTCATTAATCACAAGCTCAGAAAAATATTTTGACTTTACAGGAATGGTTGCCACGCTTCTTATTGTTTTAACTTCAATGTTTGCGCTCTTGAGCACGGGAGCGGAACTATCAATTCGTTCAGTTTTCGTTGCTGCCTTTGTATCTGTTTGGACCTTAAGGCTGGGAATATTTCTTTATAAAAGGATAGTGAAAGCTGGCGAAGATAGAAGGTTTAGAGAAATAAAAAAATCACTTCCAAAGTTTTTAATGACGTGGACCTTGTCAGCACTCTGGGTCTTCTTAACCACTGTAAATGCTATTACTTTAATCGCGTTGAACCCACTTGAGCCAGTCGGCATATTTTTTGTCGTTGGGACTCTATTTTGGTTATTAGGTTTTGGTTTTGAAGTGATTGCTGACAGACAAAAAAAGCACTTCAGTGAGCAGCCTGAAAATAAAGGCAGATTTATCACCCAGGGTCTTTGGTCTGTGTCTCGCCACCCAAACTACTTTGGAGAAATTATTTTATGGTCAGGCATTGGAATTATCTCGCTACCATTTCTATCTGGCTGGCAGTTTATGACTCTTGTTTCTCCTGTATTTGTTTTTCTTCTTTTGACAAGAATAAGTGGCCTTCCTTTCTTAGAAGACAAGGCTGAAAAAAAATGGGGCGAAGACAAGGACTATATTGAATATAAAAAAAGAACGCCAATATTAGTACCATTTTTTGGAAAAAAACAATAATAAATTAATTTTAATATGGCTCTTGAAACCCCTCAATATGAAGTAGTCTCGGAATATGATGGGTTTGAAATCCGTCGTTACAGTGAAATGATAATTGCCACGACATCGGTTCGTTCAGATTACAAAGGCTCTACATCATCTGGATTCAGAAGAATTGCTAATTACATTTTTGGCGGCAATGACAAGGAAATGAAAATCGCAATGACCGCCCCTGTAATTACTGACTGCCCTTCTGAAGATCGAGAGAGCTACAATATTTCCTTTGTGATGCCTAGAGAGCACTCATTAAAAGACCTTCCTAAGTCAAACACAGAAAATGTTTCAATTCAAAAAGAGTCTTTGGGCGAGGTTGCAGTATTTTCTTTTGGGGGCTGGGCGACAGAGTCTAGAAGCAAGAACTTTCAAAAAAAATTTGCAACACTTCTCCAGCAAAACAGTATTGAAACAACCGGAGACTTTATGGTAGCCCAGTTTAATGCACCTTATGTAATTTCCATGTTTCGCAAAAACGAACTTATGGTAAGAGTTAATGGGTAAACAGTTTTATTGGCACTTATTACAGACACCATTTATCTCAACAGCTTGAGAATCATTAACAGCAAACATCATGCTGTCAGGCAATGAGAGCTGTGCTGAGAGCTGACAAGACTCTTGAACTGATTTACAGCTGGTGCAGTGAAGCAGCACATGAAAGTGGTTAGTATGATTATCATTACAAACCAGATAGGTGTTGCTTGAGTCCATTTTATGAACAACACCTACTTCAATCCAAAAGTCTAAAACCCTATATATTGTACTAATATTAAACGAATGGCCTTTGTCTTTAAGTGAGTCTCTTAGGTCATATGCCGAAAGGTTTTTTTTGGAGGAGCATAGTTCATCAATTATTGACATTCTTTGCGGTGTAGCACTTCGTCCTGATTCTAGACATTTAGATATTAATTGTGTTCTGCTAATCATGAGGGTCTTCGAGGTTATAGCTATAATCTTCGTTGGCATATTCTTCATCGCTAAAATGAAGCGTTTCAACAACAGCATCGTTAATTGTATATCCGCTATCTGCAATATCAAAGCTTTGCGATCCCACAGATATTCTGCCATAAACGATAATTGGCATGTACATATCACGAAATTTTGTGGGATTTGCTGTGACATCTACAAGCAAGGTTTGATTCAAAGGAGGAGGGGGCACATGGATGCACTGCCCAGCTTCTGGAACCAGCAAGAACTTGCTTATATTTATACCCTGATACTCTATTGGAACCATAAATCCAGCAAGAGCAATATCCTTGCCCTCTATAGAGTCATTTAGTCTGGAGCCAGCCGCTGCCAGCTTTGCCTGAAAGTCTTCACTCATGTACATTTCATAAGTTAGGTCTTCAGGAATAAAATCATATGCATCAGCTGGCTCAAGGCTCAACCAGTTTTCTTCTATAGTAGACAAGTATTCATCAGTAACAACTATAGAATAAGTGCTCATAGAGAGAAGAATTAGACCAGTAGCTATTAATTTTTTTATCATTTAGCTCAACGTTTGATGTATGTTTTTTCTAAAAACCATGGTCGCTGGAATTAAACTGCTTAATGCTCCAGACAATAAAATAATACTGAAAACTTTAATTTCATCTATGCTAATCCACTCAAAAGAAGGCGAAATGCCCAGAGCTAAATTTAGCTGAGTAGTCGCAAAATAGGTAACAATTGTTACCAGAATAATTGCACCAATTATTGCCATTAGGCCAATTATAAGTGATTCATAAATTACCATGGCGGCTAAAAATTTGGGTGAAGCTCCATTGGCCCTGTAAATTGTCATTTCTTGTTTTCGGTTGTCCAGACTTGCAATAATCAAGGTAACCATTGCAATAAGGCTAATTGCAATAATTATCCAGCTTAAAAGCTGAAACCCTTTATCAACCAATCCAACAATAGACCAAAGCTCAGACAAGGCTATTCCAGGTATAACAGCGGATATCGCCTCCTCTGGATATTCCCTGATATTCTTGCTAAAGTTAAATATAGTTAGTTTTGACTTAAGGCCGACAAAAGCAGCCGTAACTGTTTTTGGATTCAGAGCATCAGGCGGAAGAGATGAAAAGTTTATATCGTTAAGACTAAAAACTTTTTTTCCGCTTTTCCATCCTAGGTGAAGAAGCTCGTAGCCCTTTAAATCGAGAAAAATAGCCTGATCAATTGGAGTGCCTGTTTTATTGAGAACTCCCGTTACTTTAAATGAAAAGTCATCATGTTTGCTTCCTATTGACTCAATTGAGCCATGAGTGACTTGGATCTCTGATCCAACAGTATAGTTGAGTTTTTTGGCAACATCGGAGCCTATGGTGGCCTCAGAGAAGTCAGAGAAAGGAGCTCCTTGTGAGAAAGCTAGGGGCTGATTATTTCCATATCTAATATGCTTAAAGTAGTTTGGCTCAGTTGCTATAACTCTATACCCCCTGTGACTATCTCCTAATGCAATTGGAACTAGCCAACTAATATCGCTTCTTAGTTTGACATCATTGATGGTCTTTGTTGTAATGTTGTTTGTTGGCCTCCCAAGATGAAATACTGTATATAAAACCAGCTCAAGAGAGCTAGCTCTTGGTCCAATAATGGCATCAACACCTGAAATACTCTGATTGAATCCCTTTTCCGCTCCTTGTTGGATTCTCTCAATGCTTAGTAAAAGAACCATCGACGCCATTAAAGATATCGTTACAAGCGAAGTTGGAATAATTCTTGAGCGCATTGATTTAAGCAAAAGACTAAGCATAGTGTTCATTTAAGTCAATTACGGAGTCAAAGTAAGGCGCAATTGAGGCATCATGGCTGACCATAACAATTGCCTGTTTGGAAGAATCAAAAGCCTCCATCACCTCATTTAGAAACTTTTTAGTTGTATCAGAATCTAGGGCGGAGGTAGGCTCATCTGCAAGAATTAAGTCTGGCTTGCCCAGAAGGGCTCTAGCTACTGCAACTCTTTGCTGTTGTCCAACACTTAAGCGGTTTACTGGCGTATTTAAAACTTCTTTATCAAGCCCTAACGCTGCTACCAGCCTATTAATTTCTTGATTTAGATTGCTTATCCTGGATTTTCTAGCTTGTGAGAACCGAATCCCTAAAGCTATATTTTCAGATACACTTAAAAAAGGAATAAGGTTTAGCGTTTGAAAAATATAGCCGATATGATCTGCCCTGAGCCTATCCAAAAGCAGCGAGGACATTGATGAGTAATCATAACTATCAAACTTTATATCACCAGTCTGAAGCTTTAATGCGCCAGCAATCAGGCTCAGTAAAGTTGTTTTACCACAGCCTGAAAAGCCACTTATTAATAATCTCTGTCCTCTTTGAACCCCTATTTCTGGAAATACAATTTTTTTGCCATTGTCATAGCAGTATTCCAGGCCTAGTGTATGTAGCATCAGACTCTCATTTAAAATATTACTTTATTAACATCCGATTTTAGGCTTTTTGTTAGAGCTTTATTGTTTATTACTGCCTCAAAGTTAATAGTTCCAAGTTCCCTAAAGTGAGCAAATGCATTAATTGTGACTCTCTTTAACTGGCCTGGATTGCTGCAAGCAAACTCATAAGATAATTCAACGTCTTTGTGATCTCCTTCTGTTGAGACGCTGTGAAGGCCAGATTCAAAAGAAGTTAGATTGCAGCGAGCTCCTTCGGGGAGTGCAAACAATTGCAAGTAATTGTTAAATGTGGCTAAAGTTTCATCTGAAATAGTTAGCTCATCATGTTCATCGTGCTCATCATGTTCATCGTGCTCATCAAACAACTGGACTATGGGCATTTCGTATGAAATAGCAACCTGATTTTGACTAATTACCATTGACAAATTATTTAGTCCATGAACATGAGCGTTTGCACGCCTTGCTTCTTCGGCGCTTGCAAAAGATGAAACTAGTAATAACGATAGAAAGCTAAGTTTAAACATGGAAGCCTCATTTAAGATAAAAATAGGATAATATATCGTAATTGCAATAATATTGCAATAGTATTTAGCCCTTTAATTAGCTTGTGACTGCAGTTATTGTTTCAAAGTTTGATAAATATCGAGGCAATATAAAGTCCATAAAGTGTGAAACTGTTTCAGATTTTTCATTGAAAAACTCAGAAGACAACGAATTATTATTAAGCGCACTTGATGCTTTTTCAAGGCTTAATAGCATTTGCCAAGACGCTGTTATGGTGCCTGCCATCATGAGCGTATCAAAAGCTAGCTTTCCAATGAGCAGCTTGTTGTCAGCATGAGAAAGTATGGTCGAAACTGTCTTTTCAAAATCTTTAATAGCGCTAGTAAATCTATTTAATTGAGAGTCTGAAATAATCTCAGCCAGCATTGAATCTTTGGAAAATTCAAACATATCAGCAATTAGTTCATTGGCGCCAAGGCCGCTATCAGCAATAATTTTTCTGCCCACAAGATCCATTGCTTGAATGCCGTTTGTTCCCTCATAGATTGGCAAGATTCTTGCATCTCTTAGTATTTGAGCAATTCCCGTTTCTTCGATATAGCCCATTCCTCCATGACACTGAAGACTAACTGAGGCAACCTCTTGTGCAGTTTCTGTGCACCAACCTTTGACAATTGGCGTCAAAAGCCCAAGCCTTCTCTCGTGCACTTCTAAGTTTTCGAGCGGGAGGCTACTTAGGGAATAGTCTACTTCTGCGCAAGCGGCATAAGTTAGTGCTCGAGAAGCTTGCGTGATCGACTTCATATTGGCAAGCATTCTTTGGACATCTGGGTGTCTAATAATTGGCCCAGGTTCTTTAAATCCGGGAGCAACCCCCTGAACTCGTTCATTACAAAAGCTTAGTGCCTGCTGATATGCACGTTCAGACACTGATACGCCTTGAAGCCCAACAGTAAGTCTAGCGTTATTCATCATCGTAAACATGCACTGGATGCCTTTGTTTTCCTCGCCAACTAGATAGCCAATTGCTCCACTTTCTTCACCATAACTCATGACGCAAGTAGGGCATGCATGAATACCAATTTTATGTTCAATTGATAGAGCTTTTAAATCATTTGAATCGCCAAGCGTGCCATCATTATTGACCAATATCTTAGGCACCAAAAATAAGGAAATGCCTTTAATTCCTTGTGGAGCATCAGGCAGGCGAGCCAAGACTAAGTGAATAATATTCTCGGCCATATCATGCTCACCCCAAGTGATGTAGATTTTTTGTCCACGAATTAAGTAATGGTCACCATTAGGCGTGGCTTTAGTTTTAAGCGAACCAACATCAGTGCCAGCATCACCTTCAGTAAGGTTCATTGTTCCACTCCATTCGCCTGAAATTAGTTTAGGGAGGTAGCGCTGTTTAAGCTCTTCGCTTGCATTCAGAGTGATTGCTTCAACAGCTCCTTGAGTAAGCAGAGGGCAAAGACCCCAAGACATATTAGCAGAGTGCCACATTTCTTGAACACTTGCAGCGACGACAAACGGGACGCCCTGACCTCCATAGGTAGGTGAGAATTGGAGTGAACCCCAGCCTCCTTCAACGAAGTGCTGATAGGCTTCTTTAAAGCCAGCTGCAGTAGTAACTTTTCCTGAGTCGTCTATTTTTAAACCTTCAGAGTCGCCAGGCTTATTGATTGGCTCTATTTCCTCTTTTGCAAGCTTTCCGGCAGCTTCTAAGACGGTGTCAAGAATTTCAACTGTGGAGCCATCTAAACCAGTCTCATTACATAGTTTTTCAAGCTCAACAACTTCTTTCAATACAAAACCCATGTCTTCAACAGGCGCAGTATAGTTTGACATTACTCTCCTCCCAGGCTCTTAACTGAAGCCCTAAGCTCGTGCTTTTGAATTTTCCCAGTTGCGGTTTTTGGAAGCGGACCAAAAACAACTTTTTTAGGCCGTTTAAACTTTGCCATATTGTCTTTACAAAAAGCTATAAGTTCAGCTTCAGAAGCTTCTTGACTAGGTTTGAGCTCAACAAAGGCACAAGGTACCTCCCCCCAGGTTTCGTCATCCATTGCAACAACTGCAGCCTCCCCAACTGACGGGTGTTGATAAAGAACATTTTCAACCTCAACAGATGAAATGTTCTCTCCGCCTGAAATGATAATATCTTTTGACCTGTCTTTAATCTGTATATAGCCATCATTATGAATGACTGCAAGATCGCCACTATGAAACCAGTCATCAGCAAAAGCCTCTTTTGTTGCCTCGGGATTATTCCAATAGCCCATCATACAGGTATTGCAGCGTATCACAATCTCACCAATTGTTTCCCCATCATGGGGGACGCGATCACCAGTGTCCTGATCTATTACGCTAACATCCTCAGTCATAGGAAATCTAACCCCTTGTCTTGAGCTAAGTCTGGCAAGCTCTGCTGGGCTTTCATTCAGCCATGAGGCTTGTGGGGCAGCTTGAAGAATGTGACCATAGGTTTCTGTAAGGCCATATACATGCATAACGTTGAACCCAAGGGACATCATGCTTTCTAGAACTTTTGCAGGAGGAGGAGCGCCAGCGGTCATGACTTTGATTTCTCTATCGAATGATTTTTTAATTTCCTCAGGAGCGTTGGCAAGCATATTGAGCATAATCGGAGCGCCACCAAAATGAGTCACATGATATTCATCAAGTAAGGCAAATACTTTTTGTGGATCGAAAGATCTAAGGCAAACCACAGTGCCAGCGAGTGCAGCCATTGTCCAGGCGTGCCCCCACCCGTTGCAATGAAATAGAGGAACGGAGTAAAGGTAAATAGGGTGGTTAGGGAGGTTCCAGCCCACCACGGTGCCCATACTCATTAAATAGGAGCCACGATGATGATAGACAACGCCTTTAGGTTTTCCTGTTGTTCCAGAGGTATAGCTTAATGACAGAGGGCTCCATTCATCACTTGGCATGTTCCAGTCATAAAGTGGATCACCCTGGTCAACAAGTGACTCGTAGTCTACTATGTCACCTGAAACATCTGGAGCTGAGCCAGCAAAAGAGTCGTTAATTAAAACAATTTTTGGACTAACTGAGGCGATCGATAGCGCCTCAGAAGCAACTCCATAAAGCTCCCTATCAACAAAGAGAATTTTTGCATTGCTGTCATCAAAAATGTAGGCAATTGTTGGCGCGTCAAGCCTTATATTTATCGTGTTTAATATAGCTCCTGCCATTGGGATAGAAAAGTGCGATTCAAACATTTCTGGAGTATTGAATGCTAATACTGAAATCGTATCACCTGGCTCAACTCCAAAGCCATTAAGGCTTGAGGCAACTCTAACACATCTCTCTCTAGTCTGACTCCAGTTATATGACCTATCTTCATATATGACTGACTTATAGTCGCCATAAATATCAGCAGTTCTATGTAAAAAAGAGATAGGAGTAAGGGGGACAAAATTAGCAGGGTTTTTGTTCATTGGCTTAACTGTTAATTTCTTAGAGTAATGCCATTATCTAGCATGGCAACAATTCTTGCTTGAGTTTCTTGAGTTTGGGCAAGCCTAATAAATGAGGAGCGTTCAGCATTTAAAATATCTTGCTCAGAAAAAACTGTCCCTGCTGGACACTCTCCACCAGACATTATTCTTCCAATTTCAGTTCCAACAGTAACGTCATGTGGGGTAAGCATGCCTTTTTCATGGTTTACTTCAAGCCACTCTAGCATTTCTTGATAATGTTCAGATCCTGAAAGAGCAAGCGGCCTTCTTTCGCCAACTTTTTTTGTTTTATCTATTGACGCAAGAGCGGCATTTAATATTCGATCCCGGTTCATTTGAAAAGTATCACTAGGTCTGCTCATAGATAAAGCGAAAGCCTCTTGTGGTGAGTTGGCTTTTCTTCCAAGCCCAATATTCATAAACGATTTCCATGCACCTTTCTGAGTGTCATTAAGTTTTTCTGTCCATCGATAAAGCATCTCTTTACAGCCGCCACCCGCAGGGACTACGCCAACAAAAGACTCAACTAGGCCCATCACAGAGTTGGCATGACTGATAACATGATCTGCATGTAATACAACCTCAAAGCCACCCCCGATAGACATACCAACAGGTGCAGCTATAACGGGTAGGCTAGAGTCTCTCATTTGAAGCATCGTGTTTTGAAAATAGGCAAGAAAATCATCAAGACCATCAAAGTCATTTTTTTCGAAACAGTTTCTAACACTCCAGAGGCTAACACCACAAGAAAAATGTTGAAAGTCATTGTGAATTATTACTCCTCTCAGGCCTTTATTTTCAGAGGAAGTGACTGCATCGGATATCATATCTAGGCTCTGACTGTCGAGAGCGTTTGCTTTTGAGTGGAACTCCACAATAGCTGCACCCTCATATTCAAACCAACTAGCGGACTCATTTGAGTTGATTGGAGCCAGAGTTTGCCGTGCCTCAGAGAATCGAAGAACACCTTTTGGCCTGACAATAGGCTTCAGTTCGCTAGAAATAGTTAGAGTGCTCAAGATTGAATTCGAGCTAGTATAAAACTTATTATTTAGGCTTTTTTCAAGAAAGTCAGGCACATCTTTTGAGCTAGTTTTAAGTCTTTTAACAAAGTAATTGATGCCAATTTCATCAATTAATTCAAAAGGCCCTTTCACCCAGTTATAGCCCAGCTTCATTGCGTCATCAATTTGGGTTACATCTTCAGTAACTTCAGGCACTAGTGAGGCCGCATAGGATAAAGTTTCAGAAAGCACATCCCAGATAAAGAGGCCATAGCTGCTTTGGTCGCTAAGGATGGAAGTTACTCCATTTTTTTCAGCATCTTCTAGGAGTGAAGTTTTGAGGCGCTTATGTTCAACATAGTTTCCAGTGGACAGATCTATTACCATTTTCTCATCATCAATCTGCTTATAAAAACCCTGATCATTTTTATTTCCAGTTTGACCATTGGCGATCATGTTGGATACAAACTCTATTGGCGCAGCATACTTATGAAATGCGTCATTTTCTGGCAAGATATTTTCGAGGCTTTTTGCCACGTCAGCCATTAGGTCAATACCAATTAGGTCGTAGAGTCCAAAAACTCCTGTTTTGGGAAGGCCAAGCGGTCTCCCAAAAAAAGCATCGGCTTCGGTTGGAGAGAGTTTGTATTCAAATGCCTTATGAAGGGCACACTGAATTGCAAAAACACCCACTCTGTTTGCAAGAAAGCCAGGCGTGTCTGAGCAAGGCACAACGCCTTTGCCAAGCTTGGTTTCGCAGAAAAAATCAAGCGTCTCCATCACATCTTCTTTGGTCTGCCCACCCCTGACTAGCTCTAGCAGTCTCATAAAGCGAACTGGATTAAAGAAATGAGTAATGGCAAAGCGCTCACAAAAGTCTTGAGGCATACCCTCAGTTAATAAACTAATTGGAATAGTTGAGGTGTTAGAAGTAATGATGGTAGATTTTTTGCAGTTTTCATGAAGTTTTTTGTAGAGAGCTTTTTTAATGTCAAGTCTTTCGACGACAGCTTCAGCAATCCAGTCGCATTCACTGAGCTCATGAAAATTATCTCTTGTATTGCCAAGATGTATAAGATCTTCAGCTTCTTTACTCATAATGCCTGGCATGTCGGGATCTTTGAGTCTCTCTAATCCTCTTAGGGCGAGGCTGTTTACATTTTCACCTTCAGTAGGAAGGTCTAGCAACCAAACCTCTATTCCTGCATTAGCAACTTGGCCAGCAATGCCAGCACCCATCGTACCGGCGCCAATGACGCCAACTTTTATAATTTTATTCATGGGTTTGTTTTTAAAATAAATGATTTAATGGCGTCCAAAGTGCTCTTTGGGGCCTCTATTGGAAGCATATGCCCTGCGCCAGAAATAGTTGTAGTTTCTGCTCCTAAAAGCTCTGCAAGCTCTAATCCAAATGTGTATGGAGTGTTTTTGTCTTCTGTTGCCACAATAACGTTTGAGGGGGCTTTAATATTTTTCGCACAGTTTATTCCGTTCTTATATTTGTTGCAAGCTAATAGGTCCTCAGCCAAAGGATTTGATGACATAATTTGACGCCCAATGCCAATTGGCTGCATTCCAGGCACTGCACTACTGCCTGAATGGGATCGAGATCCAAAGCCCCACCTCAACAGCATATCAGCAGCATCTTTTGTATTTTTCTGAGCAGTCTCAACAAGCGATTCATTCACAGGGATTGCTGAGGCACTAGCAACAGCAGTTAGAGATTTTAATTTGTCTTCTAAAAGAATAGCGGCTTCAAGGGCCACAAGAAAGCCCTGCGAATGGCCAACCAAGTGGATGTTTTCCGCTCCAGAGTGTTTAATAGCTTTAACTAGCCATTTGCCCATGCTTTCAATCGACTTGAGAGGCTCTCCTTCTGACAAGCTGTGTCCAGGCAAATCAGGCGCTAATACAGAGAAGCCATGAAATGCAAACCATCTAGCCTGGAGCGCCCATGATCTATGATCGAGACCACTTCCGTGGACAAAAACCACGGTCGGCTTTTTTGGATCAAATGCACAGCCCCCAGTGGCCACAAAAATATTTACTCCATCAACGACAATATTCATTACGCAGTTGCCTTTTCTACTGCCTTTAGACCAACTTTAAAATCATTGATGATGTCATTAACAGATTCGATTCCAACTGACACTCTAATTAAGTCAGGGCTTGTTCCAGAAGCCTTCATCGCCTCATCATCTAGTCGCGAGTGAGTTGTGCTTGCAGGGTGAAGAACGAGTGTTCTTGAGTCACCTACATTAGCTAAATTTGATGCTAACTTAACAGAGTTAATAAATGCAGCCCCTCCTTCTCTTCCTCCTTTAACACCAAAGCATAACATTGATCCAGCGCCATTCGGAAAGAGCTCTTTTGCAATGTCGAAGGTAGGGTTTTCAGGAAGGTCAGGATGGTTAACCCACATTACTGCAGACTGTTCCAGCAACCACTTTGCGAGCTTGATTGCATTTTTTACATGTTGGTTCATTCGAAGATTAAGAGTTTCAATGCCCTGAAGAAGTAAAAAAGCACTGTGAGGGCTCATGGCTGGGCCAAAGTCACGCATAGACTCCGCTCTAATTTTCATTGAAAGGGCTGAAGGTCCAAATTCCTCCCAGAAGTTTATTCCATGGAATGGCTCATAAGGCGTAGTAAGCTCAGGATGCTTGTTAGCAGCGCCCCAGTCAAAAGCCCCGCCATCAACAATGACCCCCCCTACAGCTACTCCATGCCCCCCAATCCATTTTGTAACAGAGTGCACTACAACATCGGCTCCATGATCAAATGGCTTACAAAGCGCTGGTGTTGCAAATGTGGCGTCAATAACAAGAGGAAGGTTGTTTTGATGAGCAATATTTGAAATTTTGGGGAGGTTTGATACCTCTAATCCGGGGTTGCCAATCGACTCACAAAAGACGAGTTTAGTGTTTTCCTGTATGGCTGCTTTAAGAGCTTTTTCGTCATTAATGGAGACGAAAGTACAGTCAATATTAAATCTTTTAAGGGTGTGTCTAAGAAGTGTCGCAGTTGAGCCATAGATTTGTGAGGCACTGACAATATGATCACCAGCAGAACAAAGGCTGACAAAAGTAACAAAAAGTGCACTCATGCCTGAGGCTGTACAAATTGCCCCAACACCTCCCTCTAGGGCAGCAATACGCTGCTCTAAAACGGCAACTGTAGGGTTGGTCATTCTGCTATAAATATGACCGCCCTTTTCAATATTGAAAAGTGCAGCAGCATCATCAACAGTTTCGAAAACATACGAGGTGGTTTGATAAACAGGGACAGCCCTACTTCCAAATGAAGGGTCTGGCTCATATCCTGAATGAAGTGATATTGTTTCAGGGCCTAAGAAAGAAGACTTTCCCATAACTATTTACTTAGAAAATAAAACCAATATTTTCTCATAACTAGTAGCAGAGTTGTTTTGAAATTTCCTTGGCCTGCAGTATCAAAATTCAGGTCTTTGATTGCTCTTTTGTTAGCTTGCTTGTGATAGCTCAGAACGCATTTGATCTATTGTTTTTTTATAGTCTTTTGTGTTGAAAATAGCAGACCCGGCTACAAATGTGTCAGCCCCAGCAGAGGCTATCTCTTTAATATTCTCAGTTTTCACTCCACCATCAATTTCAAGCCTTGTCTGAAGGCCTCTTGAATCAATTAAGTCACGAACAACTCTTAATTTTTCAAGAGTTTCGGGAATAAATGATTGGCCACCAAAGCCTGGATTAACTGACATTAATAAAACCATATCAAGTTGATCAATAACATGGTCTAAGTGGTTAAGAGGTGTTGCAGGATTAAAAACTAAGCCTGCCTTACAGCCACTTTCTTTAATCAGACTAATCGTTCGGTCAATATGCTCTGAGGCCTCTGGGTGAAAGGTTATGTAAGAGGCCCCAGCATTGGCAAAATCAGGAATAATTCGATCCACTGGCTTTACCATGAGGTGAACATCAATAGGAGCTGTAACTCCATGATTTCTTAAGGCCTCACAAACCAATGGCCCTATTGTTAGGTTTGGGACATAGTGATTATCCATCACGTCAAAATGAACTATGTCTGCTCCTGCATTCAAAACATTGTCAACCTCCTCACCAAGCTTGGCAAAGTTTGCAGAGAGTATTGAGGGGGCAATAAGGTTAGCTTGTTTCATGTCTCTATCCACTAATTAGTTAGAAGGCTTTTTCCTGACATCTCACTGGGCTGATCAATGTTCATGAGAGACAAAAGGGTTGGCGCTAGGTCTGCCAGTGTACCAACATGAGGGCCTAATAGCGAACTTTTCTTGTCACCAATATAAATCAATGGAACCGGATTAGTTGTGTGAGCAGTATGACTTTTCTGAGTTATAGAGTCTTTCATTTGCTCTGCATTTCCATGATCAGCAGTAATCAAAACTTCTGTTTTTGTTTCTTTAGCCGCTTGGTGAATTTTTCCAAGACATTCATCAACAGCTTCAACCGCCTGAATTGCTGCCTCAAGATTTCCAGTATGTCCAACCATGTCGGTGTTTGCAAAATTACAGACAATAAGTCTGTATTTTTGAGAATTAATCTCAGAAACAAGAGTTTCGGTGAGTTCGAATGCGCTCATCTCCGGCTGCAGGTCGTAAGTTTTTACTTTAGGCGACTGAATAAGCTTTCTGTCTTCTCCAGGAAGGCTTTCTTCAACACCGCCATTGAAGAAAAAAGTAACGTGGGCGTACTTTTCAGTTTCTGCAATTCTAAGCTGTTTAAATCCAAGGTCTGAGATACAATCCCCTAGAGTATTTTTTACAGATATCGGAGGAAAGGCGCAATCAAGACCAAAGTCTTTTTTATATTCTGTTAGACAAACAAAATTGCACTCAGCAAAATATTCCCGATTAAACTCATCAAATCTGGACATTGCCAAGGCTTGAGTTATTTCTCTGGCTCTATCAGCACGATAGTTCATAAAAATCACTAGGTCGCCATCTTCTAGCCTAACAGGGCTTCCTATTGATGTTGGGGATAGAAACTCATCATTCTCGCCTAGGCCATATGCTTCTTGAATAGCTTCTTGCGCGCTGTTTGATTGACGCTCTCCAACTCCTTGAGAAATCAGCTTATAGGCTTTTGAAACTCTTTCCCAGCGATTATCTCTGTCCATTGCATAAAAACGCCCAGCTATTGATACAATTTTGCCAACGCCAATTTCAGAAATTTGTTTCTCTAGGTCATTGACATAAGTTGAGGCGCTTTTAGGCGGCGTGTCGCGACCATCAGTAAAAACATGGATATAGACCTTATCACAATTTTGCTGTTTGGCTAGCTTAAGGGCTGCAAAGATATGATCTTGGTGTGAGTGAACGCCTCCATCGGATACCAGTCCAAGAAGATGAACAGCTCTTCCTTTTTTGCTTGCTGAGGCAAGTGCTTTACAAAGCACATCATTGGTAAAAAAATTACCAGACTTGATTGAATTATCTATTCTTGTATAGTCTTGCTCAATAATTCTTCCTGAGCCAATAGTTAGGTGGCCAACCTCTGAATTACCCATTTGTCCATCTGGAAGACCAACGCTAATACCTGAGGTGCCAATAAGGGTGTTAGGATAATTCTCTAAAAGATGATTCCAATTTGGAGTCTCTGCAAGGGCAATTGCATTGTTTGATTTGTCACTCGAATAACCCCAACCATCTAGGATTAAAAGTAGTTTTGTTTTTTCCATCAGACTTGGTGCTTAAACATTAAATAAAAAATGAACTACATCTCCATCTTTGACAATATAATCTTTTCCTTCGGAGCGAAGCTTACCGGCATCTTTAGCTCCCTTTTCTCCAGAGTGCTCAATGTAGTCGGTGTATGAAATTGTTTCGGCGCGAATAAAGCCTTTTTCAAAGTCTCCATGTATTTTACCCGCGGCAACAGGGGCCGAGTCTCCAATATTAATTGTCCATGCTCTGACTTCTTTCGGTCCTGCAGTAAAATACGTCTGAAGTCCAAGAAGCCTGTATCCCGCTTTAATTAACCGATCAAGTCCAGACTCTGATTGACCCATTTCATCTAAAAAGCTCTGTTTGTCCTCGTCATCAAGTTCAGCAATTTCAGCCTCGATATCAGCGCAAACAGATACCACTTGGCTATTTTCTGAGCTTGCATAGTCTATCAATGTTGTGAGATGAGGATTATTTATAAACCCATCTTCGTTAACATTTGCAACATATAAAACAGGCTTTGAAGTTAATAGCTGAAGGCTTTTAATTAACTTAGTTTCCTCTTCATTAAACACTATAGATCTAACAGCTAAACCTTCTTCTAGTACTGGAAGAATTTTTTCGAGTAAGTTTTTTAGAGGCAAGCCCTCTTTCTGGCCCGCCTTTGAGTTTTTTATTGCTTTTTGATAGGCTTTTTCAGCACTAAAAAGGTCTGCAAGCGCTAGTTCAGTATTAATTGTTTCAATGTCATCCAAAGGACTAACTTTTCCTGACACATGAATAATGTCATCATTTTCGAAACAACGAACCAAATGAAGAATAGCATCTGTTTCCCTGATATTTGATAGAAATTGATTTCCAAGACCTTCACCCTTAGAGGCACCCTCTACCAGACCTGCAATATCAACAAACTCCATAGTGGTAGGAAGTATTTTTTCAGGTTTTGCAATTTCAGCAAGGTTTTGAAGTCGAAAGTCATTTACTGGAACAATTCCAATATTTGGCTCTATGGTGCAAAAAGGATAGTTTTCTGAATCTATTCCAGCCTTAGTGAGTGCATTAAAGAGAGTGGATTTACCAACATTCGGCAGTCCAACAATTCCACACTTAAAACCCATTATTTTTTCTCCAATGCTATGTATGAAGCGCCTTCATGGCGTCTTCAAAACTTCCTTTAACTAATAATTCAACAATATTGCTTGCCCTTAACATGCTCTCTTGAATTGCGCTCAGTTCTGATTTGCTAGGGGCATTTAAAACATATTCAACAACTTCATTTTTAGAGCCAGGATGTTCGATTCCAATTCGAAGGCGATAGAAATTTTGTGACCCGAGCGCTTTAATGATATCTCTTAGGCCATTATGGCCGCCATGTCCACCACCCAGTTTTAGTTTAACAACTCCAACAGGCAAATCAAGCTCATCATGAACAACCAATGTCTCTTCTGGCGAAATATCATAGTAATTTAAAAAGCTTTTTATAGAGCCTCCAGAATTATTCATAAAGGTTTGAGGCTTTAGCAGAAAAACTTTGTTTGAGTTTAGGCTAATGTCTGAGGCTTCACCAAAAAATTTTGATTGATTAGCAAACTTGGAGTCATGTATAGAAGCTATTGACTCAACAAACCAGAAGCCTGCATTGTGACGATGTTCCTGATAATTTTTTCCGGGATTTCCCAGTCCAACAATTAGTTTAATCATTACAGCGCTTCATTTTACGCTTGTTGAGCCAACAAGACTGACGATACTTTATTCGTTGTCGTCACCATCTTTTGAGTCACCATCTGCTGAGTCCGCAGAATCTTCTGCTGAGTCCTCACCACCCTCTTCAGACTCGCCATCCTCAATGATTTCTTCCTCTTCCTCAATTACCTTCGGCTCGGATACTGAACATACAGTCTGGTCGTGTGCCTCAACATCTTCATGTTGCAATGCATTAATAGTAACACCTTCTGGCAAGACAAGGTCAGTTAACGAAAGATGATCACCAACCGCAAGATTAGTTACATCTACGTCGATACCATGAGGTAAGTCTTTAGGTAGACATGATATTTCAACTGAAACAACAAACTGATTGAGCATATTGCCCAGCCTTAGTGCCTCGTTTTCTTCCATTCCAACAAAGTGAAGCGGCGTTGTAGTGACAAGAGTTTGTTTAGCATCTACCCGCAAAAAGTCCACGTGTGTAATGGTATTTTTTGCTGGATGGCGCTGAATATCTTTTAAAACAACTGATTCTGTTGATTTTCCTACCACTAAGTCCAATACTGAAGTGAATGTATTTTCATCTTCTAATAGGTGGGTAATTTCGTGAATGCTAAGTGTTACCATCAGCGGATTTTTCTTTCCACCATAAATAATACTTGGCACCTTTTCTTCTTTTCTCAGGCGGCGGCTCGCACCTTTCCCCTGATCTTCACGCTCTGTTGCGTTTACAGTAATACTCATTTTGAGTTCTCCAATAAATAAAAAAACACCACTTCAAGCGGTGTAACTAAATTTGTCTATTTTGCGACCAAACAGACAAGGAGAGATATTTTACCCGAAATTCTTTTTATATAGCCAAGTTTATCTATCTAGACTTAAGCCAAAAAATAATGCTAATAATCGAGCTAGGTATGGCCCAAGCCCAAACGGATTGAGTGGCTAAAAAAGCTGAAATTAAAAGGAAAGAAATGGCAATAAAAATCGACCTTTGTTTAGAAGCATTTTCTTTTAATTGCATAGTAATTGCCTCTGTTTGTTTTTTTGAGTTTTCCGTCTTTAGGGCGCCACTTTCAATTTGCTTCAGGGCGTTAATTACTAACATTGGAATTTCTGGCAATTCTGAGACAATCTGAGGTAACTGATCAGAAATTTTATTAAGCGTGCCTTTAAAGCTATATTTTTCTTTAGCTAATTTCTCCAGATAAGGCTTTGCTGTTGCCCAAAGATCAAGGTCTGGGTATAGCGAACGCCCCAAG
>ENA-OWPI01001090-OWPI01001090.1-marine-metagenome-genome-assembly--contig:-NODE-1090-length-32110-cov-8.031499_pt1 | contig 32110 bp, 31 predicted proteins | sample MGYA00238138_ERZ651775 | MGnify/ENA primary metagenome ERZ651775 (study PRJEB26906, sample SAMN06265043) | marine metagenome | isolation source: Helgoland LTER site | place: Germany:Helgoland, sampling...
TTTACTATTAATCATTACCATAACTAGTACAAAATTTTATAATAGCAGAAAATTAACAATTAATGAAAATTATAAAGAAATTATAAATAATATTTACTTTCAAAAAAGTATAAATCACATTTTTGATAATTTTTCTCCAAGATACAAGGTGATAAATCACAAAGTTCTTCAAGGAGAGGCGTTTGATAAAATATTAAAGAGTTATTCTGTTCCTGATAATGAAATAGCTAAAATAAAAAAAAATTTAAATTCAAGCTATAACTTAAATAACCTTAAAGCAAATTCAATCTTAAAATTTACAATAGACCAATCTGACAACAGAAATATAACTAATTTTATATTTCCTATTTCAAGAACTGAAAAAATTCAATTAACAAAAAATATAGAAACTGAAAATTTTGAAAAAAAAGAAATAATAACAAACTTGAACAAGAGAATAGTATTTAAAGAAGGAAAAATACTTCAAAGCCTTTATAGAACTGCTGTAAATTTAGATATTAAACCAAATATAGTCATTGAATTTGCAGGTCTTTATGGATTCCAAGTTGATTTTCAAAGAGACATTAGAAAAAATGACTCTTTTCAAATTATGTATGAAGTTTTTGAAGATGACAAAGGCAAAATATTTGAAACTGGAAATATTATTTTTTCAAATCTTAGATTAAGTGGTGTTAATAATGCATTATACTATTTTGATAAAAAAAAAAGTATTGGTCATTATGATGAAAATGGAAAAAGTGTAAAAAAAGCTTTAATGAAAACTCCAATTAATGGTGCAAGATTATCTTCTAAATTTGGAATGAGAAAACATCCTATAGATGGATATAACAAAATGCACCGTGGAACAGATTTTGCTGCACCAATGGGTACACCTATCATGGCGTCAGGAGATGGTGTTATAACAAGAGCAAGATGGTGCGGTGGTGGAGGAAATTGTATTAAGATTCGACATAACAGCACCTATGAAACGGTTTATGCACACATGAGAAATTTTGCACGAGGAATTAAAGAGGGTTTAAGAATAAAACAAGGTCAAATAATTGGTTTTGTTGGTTCGACAGGTAAATCAACAGGTCCTCATCTTCACTATGAAGTAATAAAAAACGGAAAAAAAATAAATTCTCAAACTTTAAAATTGCCATCTGGCAAAATTTTAAAAAATAAGGAAAGGCAGGAGTTTGAAATTAATAAAATTAAATTAGATGTTTTAAAATCAGAGTTAATTATTGGTACAAATTAACTTGCTGCTGTTTCTTTTTCTGCAGATTCTTTATCAATTGATTTTTGATTTTCTTTGTCTTCACCCTCAGTAGCAGAATCTTTTTTTTCTTCATCATTATTTTTAACTTTATTTGTTTCAATAGATGTTGTGTTAATTCTTGAAACTCTAGTGTTTTCTTGCTCATTTAAAACTCTGGTGAAGTGATCTGCGTGTTGATAATAGTTTTCGGATAAAATTTTATCCTCATTTGCCAAAGCTTCTCTTGCTAAATCATTATATTTTTCAATTAATTTTGGTGCATTGTTGTTATTTCTGCTTGGCATCTTTCTTTGAAAATTATTACTTTGAAACTTTGAATTATCATCACTTCTTCTAAAAGTAGGTCTTCTATTATTATTGCTACCTCTAAAAGATGGGCGCCTATTATTATTTCTGAATGTTACCATGTTTCTATCTATTTAATTAAATTTTAGTACTAATTATGCATCTATCATTATTTCCATGATCTTGAAAAGTGTGATTAACATAAAATCCTTGTTTTTTTAACATTTCTTTAACTTTATCTTTTTGATTAAAACCAATTTCTAAAATTAATTTTCCTTTTTTTTTAATTAAACTACTTGCTTTAAAAATAACTGTTTTAATTTTTGAAAAACCATCTAATCCACCATTCAAAGCTAACTTTGGTTCAAAGTTAACAACATCCTTTTCCAAATATTTTAAATTTAACAATTCAATATATGGAGGATTAGATACAATTAGATCATATTTGCCTATATTAAAATTGTCAATACTAGAATGAAAAAACTTTGTTCTATTACTTAAGTTAAGTAGCTTAGCATTGATTTTGCTTACATTTATACTTTTTTTTGAAATATCTATGCCAGTCCCATAATCTTTTTCTCTTTCTTTAAGCAAGGAAAGAATTATGCATCCAGAGCCTGTTCCAATGTCAAGAATTTGTAGTTGAGATTTATTTGAGTAAATTTTTAATATTTTTTCTATCAATAATTCAGTATCTGGCCTTGGTATCAATACATCTTTATCAACATAAAAAACATTTTTCCAAAATGCTTTTTCATTAATTAAATAGGCAACTGGTTCTCCCTTTTTTCTTCTTTCAATTAGATTTTTAAAGATTTCTAGCCTTTCTGAACTTACAACTTCCTCTGGATTAAGAATAAGATATTTTTTATCCTTTCTAATTAATCTTGATAACAATATCTCCACATCTAATTGTGGATTCCTTATTTCATTTTCTTTCAAAATATTTATTCCTTCACTTATGGTTTTGCTTATATTCATATTAATCTAGATTACTTAATTTTTCTTCTTGTGCTTGCAATGTTAAAGTTTCTATCATCTCATCAAATGCTTCTCCTTCTAAAAATTCTTCAAGCTTATGAAGTGTTAAATTAATTCTATGGTCTGTAACTCTTCCCTGAGGAAAGTTATAAGTTCTAATTCTTTCTGATCTATCGCCAGTTCCAATTTTACTTTTTCTATCTTGAGATCTCTCTTGATCAATTCTGGATCTTTCCAAGTCGTATAATCTTGATCTTAATATTTTCATTCCTTTTGCTTTATTTTTATGTTGTGATTTTTCATCTTGTTGAGAGACTGATAATCCAGTTGGAATATGTGTAATTCTAACTGCACTATCTGTTGTGTTAACTGACTGCCCTCCTGGACCGCCAGCTCTGAAAACATCTATACGTAAATCAGAGTCATTTATTTTTAAATCAACTTCTTCTGCTTCAGGTAAAACTGCCACTGTTGCTGCTGAAGTATGTACTCTTCCTTGTGTTTCTGTATCAGGAACTCTTTGAACACGATGAACACCACTTTCATACTTTAAAGTTGAATAAATATTTTTTCCTTTAATGGTTGCAATAACTTCTTTTAAGCCACCTGCTTCACTTTGAGACATGCTTATTAACTCTAAGTCCCATTTTTTTTTGTGACTTACTTTTTCATACATTTTAAAAAGATCTGAAGCAAACAAGCTTGCCTCTAATCCTCCTGTTCCTGCCCTAATTTCTATGATTGCATTTTTTTTATCAGCTTCATCTTTAGGTAATAAAAATAATTTTAATTTTTTTTCCCTTAATTCATTTTCAGATTTTAAACTTACTAATTCATTCTGAGCCATCGATTTAAAATCATCATCACTGCTTGAATCTTCTAGAATCTTTTCTAAATCCTGTTTTTCACTATCATAAGAAAAATATTTTTTTGCATCTTCTACTATTTCATTTAAATCTGAATATTCTTTTGATTTTTCAGCAAATAGTTTTTTATCTACTTCTCCTGAGGACAATTCTTTTTCCAATAATAAATGTTTAGAAATTAGATCTTCTATTGTTTTTTTAGGAATCATTTTTTTCTAGTTCAGTAGCTTTTTTTTCAACTTCACTTACTACTCTTGATATTATATCTTCTGATAAAACCTTTTCTGTTTGAATTCCAGATAAATAGAGCATATTATTACCTTTACCACCTCCAGTTATCCCTATATCCGTTAATGCAGCTTCTCCTGGGCCATTCACAACACACCCAATGATTGACAAAGTTAATGGGGTTTTTATATGTGAAAGTTTTTCTTCTAATTTTTTAACTGTATCGATTACTTGAAAGGCCTGTCTAGCACATGATGGGCAAGATATAATCTTTACACCTCTATTTCTTAGATTGAGAGATTTTAAAATTTCATTTCCAATTTTTACTTCTTTTACAGGGTCATCTGATAATGATATTCTAATAGTATCTCCTATTCCATCCATTAAAAGTGAACCTAGTCCAATTGATGATTTAATACTCCCAGAAATAAAGCTACCAGCTTCGGTTACACCTAAATGTAATGGATAATCTGTAACCTTTGATAGCTTTCTATATGCAGCTATCGAGAGGAAGACATCTGATGATTTAACACTCAATTTAAAATTAAAAAAATCTTTGTCCTCTAAGATTTTAATATTTCTTTGTGCACTTTCAACTAAAGCTTCAGGGCATGGTTCTTTATATTTTTCTAAAATATCTTCCTCAAGAGATCCTGCATTAACCCCAACTCTTATAGAGCATCCATTGTTTTTTGCTGCACTCAGTATTTCATGAACTTTTGATTTGTCACCAATATTACCTGGATTAATTCTTAAACAACTAGCTCCATTTTCAGCCGCCTCAATAGCTCTCTTATAATGAAAATGAATATCAGCTACGATAGGTACAGAAACTCTTTTTGTAATCTCTTTAAGAGCTATTGTGGACTCTTGATCGGGACATGAAACTCTTACTATATCAGCACCCTCTTGATGAATATCATTTATTTGTCTAACTGTTTTCTCAACATCGGATGTTAAAGTATTAGTCATTGATTGAACTGATATAGGATTATCTCCACCAATTTTAACATCACCTACACTTATTACTTTAGTTTTTCTTCGCTTAATATCTCTAAAAGGTCTTATGCTCATTTTTAATTATCCAATTTAAATTCTTTGTGTAATGCTATTAATGCTTTTTTAGTATTCTTTTTATCAATTAAAACTGAAATTTTAATCTCTGAAGTTGAGATAACTTGTATGTTAATTTTTTTATTTGCAAGTGTTTGAAACATTCTAAAAGTAACACCAGGTGTTGTAATCATTCCAACTCCAATTATTGAAATTTTTGAAACACCTTTTTCAAATAATAATTTTCTATAATTAATAGTTTTATTTTCTTGAATTATTTTTTTTGTTTTGTTCAAAGCATCTGTTTTAATCGTAAACGTTAAATCTGTTTCTTTACCATTTGCAGAAATGTTTTGTACAACCATATCAACGTTTATTAAATTTTTAGATAATGGTTTAAAAATAGATGCAGCAACACCTGGTTTATCTTTTACACCAATTAGCGAAACCTTTGAGTCATTTTGAGTGGATGTGATTCCTGTAATAATTTTATTGTTAATTATATTAGATTTTTTAGTGATTAATGTTCCTGATTTTTTTATAAAAGAGGACTTAACTTCAATATCAATTCTATTTAATCTTGCATCTTGAATTGAAACTGGTTGCATCACCTTAGCGCCAAGGGAAGCCATTTCCAACATCTCCTCATATGAAATTACTTTAATTTTTTTCGCTTTTTTTAATTTATTTGGATCTGTAGTGAAGACACCTTCTACATCAGTATAAATTATACATCTTTCAGCTTTGAAAAATTTTGCGAGCATTATCGCAGTTGCATCAGATCCTCCTCTTCCAATAGTGGTAATTCTATTTTGACTATTTATCCCCTGAAACCCAGTAACAATTGGTATGCCACCTTCTTTCAAATACTTTATTATTTTATTTTTATTAATTAGATTAATTCTTGAATTCTTATGTGCTCCTACCGTAAGAAGTGGAACTTGCCAGGATAACCAAGACCTAGATTTATAGCCTCTATGAATTAATCTTCCAGCTATCAAAGAGCAGGAAACTTGTTCTCCTGAAGAAACTAAAACATCATGCTCAGAGTCAGAAAAATTATCACTTATTTCAAAAGATTTTTTTATTAACTCATTTGTCGCACCACTCATCGCTGATGAAACAACAATTACTTTATAATTTTTCTTTTTGTAGCCTACAATTATCTCGGCAACTCTTTTAATCTTTTTGATTGTACCGACTGAAGTGCCTCCAAATTTTAATACTACAATTTTCATGATAAACTATTATCTTAAATTTAAAAAATATTGAATAAATACATGTTGAATATAAAGTCAACTCACTAATGAAAAATAACACAATTAATAAAAAAGAAATAGAAAAATTTTCTAAAATTGCCGAAGAATGGTGGAATCCTAATGGAAAATTTAAACCCTTACATAACTTTAACCCTATAAGAGTTAAATATATAAAAGAAAATATAACTAGGAAATTTGGTTTAAAACATTCAAGCAAACCATTAAAAAATATTCAAGTATTAGATATTGGATGTGGCGGTGGACTGCTTTGTGAGCCTATGTTTAGAATGGGGGCAGAAGTAGTTGGAATTGATGCTTCTAAAAAAAATATTGAGGTTGCTAAATTTCATGCAAAAAAAAATAAACTTAAAATAGAATATAAAGCAACATCACCTGAAAAATTTAAGACAAATAAAAAATTTGATGTAGTTTTGAATATGGAGATTGTAGAGCATGTAGAGGATATAAATTTTTTTATTCAAGAAAGTTCCAGGTTATTAAAAAAAAATGGCTTAATGTTTGTGGCGACATTAAATAAAACATTAAAGTCTTATGCCTTTGCAATTTTAGGTGCTGAGTATATTTTAAAATGGTTGCCAATAGGAACTCATGATTGGGAAAAATTTGTAAAACCAAATGAATTAATCAATATCACAAAAAAAAATAAATTATCTTTAGAGAAATTAGAAGGTATGCAATTCAATATATTAAATAATACTTGGAAAATTAGTAACGATACATCTGTAAATTATATAGCTATTTTTATAAAAACTTAAGTTCTGTAACTAGCGTTAATTTCTATATATTTTTTTGTTAAATCCATTGTGAATGCTGTAAATTCTTTTTTTCCTAAATTAATATCAACTATTATATCAATTTTTTTTTCTTCTTTCATATAAACTGTAGCATCATCTTCCACATAGGTTTTAAGTAATTGTCCTTTTTCAATTATTTTTATATGTCCCAATTTTATGTTAAGTTTATTAACATCAATATCTACATCTGTTTTACCTATTGCCATTACAATTCTTCCCCAATTAGGATCACAGCCTGCAATAGCTGTTTTAACTAATGGTGAATTTGCAATCGAGAAAGCAATTTTTTTTGCATCTTCTTGTGTTTTGCAATTTTTTACTTGGACTGTGACAAATTTTGAGGCACCCTCTCCATCTGAAGCTATTCTTTTTGATAAATTTAATAACACCGAATGTAATGCTTTATCAAATTCTTTTATTTTTTCATCATTAATATTTTTAACATTTGTATTTTTTACTTTTCCAGTAGAAAAAATTGAAACCATATCATTAGTGCTTGTATCGCCATCACAACTTATTGCATTAAAAGTGGTTTCGATGTTTTTTTTGAGCAACTTACTTAATACTTCGTTTGAAAGCTCAGCATCTGTAAAAATATAACCTAACGTTGTTGCCATATTTGGAAAAATCATTCCTGAACCTTTTGCTATTCCATATATCTTGACTTTTGAATTTCCAATGTTGCATTCTTCCATTGCAAGTTTAGGCTTTAAGTCAGTTGTTCTAATCCCAAGAGCTGCTTTAATCCAAATCGGCTTATTTTGGGTATATTTAATTTTGCTAACTAAATTTGTTAAATTTTCTTTAATTTTTTCAGTTGGAAATTTTTCTCCAATTGTGCCAGTACAGCCAAAAAGAATTTCATTCGGTGAAATTTTTATTGGATTATTGTCATCTTCAGTTTGCTTTTTTGATAGTTGTGATGATACCTCTTCAGCTATTTCCTTTAGGCCAAGATATCCGGACGTACCTGTAAACGCATTTGCATTTCTTGTATTTACAATTAAAGAGTATATTTTTTTGCTTTTTATACTCAGATTCCATTTGATATTTTCAGAAACTATTTTTGACTGTGTAAAAACTGAGGCATAATTCGCACCATCTCTAAAATAAAACATGACCAGATCATCTCTTGCATGATCATACAGATTTGCACTAACAGTTGACAAAGCCACACCATCTATATGCTCTAAATCTTGAAAGTCATTCACTTTTGACTGTAACATATCTATGTTTATTAATTTTTTAAAATCAATTGCCATTATATTTAAATTTTTTATTTAATACCTATATTAAAAGATGTAATGAATTAATATATCAAAAAAATAATATGATTAATCCTCTAAATTTGTTCTCAAAACTACTTAAATCTAGCAATCAGAAAGAGCTTGATAGGATATCTAAGGTAGTAAAAAAAGTTAACTCTTTTGAAGGGGAAGTTAAATCGCTTAATAATATTGATTTTCCAATTAGAACTAAAAATTTAAAAGAAAGACTGAGTAATGGTGAAAATATCAACGAACTGTTACCTGAGGCTTTTGCTTTGGTTAGAGAAGCATCCAGCAGAGTAAGAAATGAAAGGCATTACGATGTCCAAGTTATTGGGGGGGTTGTTTTACATGAAGGAAAAATAGCAGAGATGAGAACTGGTGAAGGTAAAACCTTAACCATCACTCTTGCAGCATATCTTAATGCATTAAATGGTAATGGAGTACATGTCGTAACAGTAAATGATTACTTGGCTAAACGTGACTCAATTGAAATGGGAGAAATTTATAAATTTTTAGGTTTATCATGTGGTTATATTAATAATGAACAAGATGATTATGAGAGAAAGAAAAACTATTCTCGAGATATCACTTACGCAACTAATAGTGAATTAGGCTTTGACTATCTAAGAGATAACATGAAATTTTCTAAAGAAGAAATGGTTCAAAGAGGACATTTTTTTACTATCGTAGACGAAATTGACTCCTGTTTAATTGATGAGGCTAGAACTCCACTTATTATTTCAGGTGCAGCAGAAAACAAAACTGAGCAGTATAATGCAATTGATAAATTAGTAAGAACATTAAAGCCTGAACACTATGAAATTGATGAAAAAGATAGAAATATACTATTAACAAATGAAGGAATAGATAATATAGAAAAAATATTTAATGATGCTGGCATTTTAAAAAATAATAATTTTTATGATCCACAAAACTTAAATTTAGTTCATCACGTAAATCAATCCTTAAGGGCAAATCAATTATTTGAAAAGGGGAAAGATTATATTGTTAAAGATGGTTCTTTAAAGATTATTGATGAACTCACTGGTAGAATTTTGGAAGGTAGAAGATTTGGTGATGGACTTCATCAAGCTCTAGAAGCCAAAGAAAAGATAGATGTTCAAGCAGAAAACCAGACACTTGCATCTATTACATATCAAAACTACTTTAAGTTATACAACAAAATCTCAGGCTGTACAGGTACAGCATCAACTGAAGCAGAAGAATTTTTTGAAATTTATAATCTTATTGTTGTGATAATTCCAACCAACAAAGAAATGGTAAGAAAAGATTGGAATGATAAAATTTTTAGAACTGAATTAGAAAAAAATGAAGCAATAACTAAAAAGATTTGTGAACTTCATAAAGTTGGTCAACCAATATTAGTCTTCACTTCAAGCATAAATAAATCTGAAATTTATTCACAATTCTTAAAAAAAGAAAATATAAAACATACTGTTCTCAATGCTAAAAATCACGAAAATGAAGCCGAAATCATAGCTAACGCTGGTAAGTTAAACTCAGTCATAATAACAACTAGTATATCTGGAAGAGGTGTGGATATCCAATTAGGTGGAAAAAAGGGAAGTGAACCAAATGAGCAACTAACTTTAAATAAAAATAAAATTAAGTCACTAGGTGGTTTATTTGTAATAGGTACCGAGAGAATGGAGTCTAGAAGGGTAGATAATCAAGCCAGAGGGAGAGCAGGTCGGCAAGGTGATGAGGGGAGTTCTATTTTTTATGTAAGTCTGGAAGATGATTTAATGAGAATTTTTGGCTCTGAGTCCATGAATAATATTCTTCAAAAACTTGGTTTAAAAGATGGTGAAAGTATTGACCATCCATGGATAAATAAAGCACTAGAAAGAGCACAACAAAAAGTTGAAGCTAGAAATTTTGACATAAGAAAAACTCTATTAAAGTTTGATAATGTATTAAATGACCAAAGACATGTCATTTTTTCTCAAAGAGAAAAAGTCTTAAATAACCAAGATATATTTGATTATTCAAATGAATTTTTATCAGAAATATTAGAAGACTTAATAAAATTAAAGAATGAGGGTCTGTCAAAAAGTAAGAATAGTGAGTTTTACAATCAATTAAAAATTTTACTCGGAAAAAGTGTTAATGATGAAGAATTTGAAAATTTGGTAAATTCAAAAGAAGATGATGTTAAAGAAAAAATCAACTCAATATTTTTGTCTTCAAGAAATGAGAGAATTAAACTTTTAGATATTGATAAAGCTAAAGAAATTGAAAAAAGAATATTTCTCCAATGTATTGATCTAAATTGGAAATCTCATATTCAATATCTAGAACAACTTAGACAAGTCATTGGTTTAAGATCTTATGGACAAAGAGACCCTCTGGTAGAATACAAAAAAGAAGCTTTTAATCTTTTTGAAAATTTATTAAATAAATTGAAAATTGATTTAGTGACAATTTTAATAAATTTAAAAGTAGTACAAGAAAACAATAGCAAAGATAATAATTTTAAAAAAAATACAATCAAAGCCTCAGATAATCCTAAATGCTTAATTCTTTTAAAAAAAGGCAAAAAAATTTCACGAAATGAAAAATGTGAAGCTACTGGTAAAAAGTTTAAACAATGTTGTGGTGCTCTATAAATAAAATATTAGGCATCCAATCAAAATTACCACTAAAAATATAACACCAATATTTATTTTTGATGTAAAAAAGTTTTCAATCAAAATGTTAATTTTGTTTTTTTTCATACTTAGTGAGCTCAAATCATCTAGTTGACTTACAAAACCTTTATTTCTTCCGATTGTTAGAAATTTATTTTTTCTATGATTTAAAACTTGTTCACCTGTCATATTAAGAAACTCATTGAGATTATTTTCAATTGAACTTCTGACATTTTCTAAGATTAAATCTCTATCTCTATGAGCGCCTCCAACTGGTTCAGGAATTATTTCATCTATCACTTTTAAATTTAAAAGATCCTTAGATGATAATTTCATGGCTTCTGCAGCGTCTAAAGTTTTCTTTGGATCTCTCCACAGAATTGTGGCACATCCCTCAGGTGAAATTACAGAATAAATTGAATTTTCTAACATAATAACTTTATTGGATGAGGCTAATGCTATTGCTCCACCTGATCCTCCTTCCCCAATGATTATTGAAAATGTTGGCACACTCAGCTCCATGCAACATTCAATTGATTTTGCAATTGCCTCAGCTTGCCCTCTTTCTTCAGCTCCAACACCTGGATAAGCTCCTGGTGTATCTATAAAAGATATAATCGGAATATTAAATTTATTTGCTAGCCTCATTAATCTAATTGTCTTTCTATATCCCTCAGGTCTCATCATTCCAAAATTTCTATCAATTCTTGTTTCAAGGCTGTCTCCTTTTTCTTGGCCGATAACTAGAACAGAATTTTCATTAAATTTTGCAAAACCTGCTAAAACAGATTTATCCTCACCATAAAATCTATCCCCTGAAAGAGGAATAAAGTCTTGGAATAAATTATCTATGAAAAACTTAGCTTTAGGTCTGTCCTCATGTCTTGCAACTAAAGTTGTTTGCCATGGATCAAGATTAGAATAAATATCTTTTAATTTTTTATCTATTTCTTGCTGGGTATCAGAAATCTTTTTTGTATCAACCTCAGAAAGTCCATCTTCATTGTATGGGTCTTTTAGTTTATCAATTTCTGACTCTAAATTTTTAATGTCTGTTTCAAAATTTAAATAATTTTTCATTTATTTTTTTATTATTAATTAATTATCAAAAAAGGCAATAAAATGATTTAAATGTATAAAATTGAAAGCTAAATAATCATTCATTTATTTATTATTTGACTTAGTAAAGTTTACGTTTTAATCTATTACTATCGGGAGAGACTATTATTTAGCGCCGAAGGAGCAACCGCCCCGGAAACTCTCAGGCAAAAGGACCGATTGTGCATAACACTCTGGAAAGAGATTTTATCTCGCCGACGGAGCAAAACTCTCAGGCAAAAATACAGATGGGGTTAAAAGAGTGCTATGAAAAAAAAATACATTAAAATTAATAATCTTTCAGTATCAAGTGATCTTTTAAATTTTATTAATAATGAGCTTCTCAAAGATACAACAATATCTCCAGAAAATTTTTGGAAGGGTTTCGATAAAATTGTTCATGAGTTATCTCCAATAAATAGAGAATTAATTAAAACTAGAGATGAATTACAAAAAAAAATAGATGCCTGGCATATTAAGAATAAAGGTAATGAAATTAATATAGAAGAGTACAAGAAATTTTTAAAAGAAATTGGTTATTTAAAAGAAGTAGGTCCAGATTTCAAAATTAAAACTAAAAACATCGATGAAGAAATATCTAGTATTGCAGGGCCACAATTAGTGGTTCCAATAATGAACGAAAGATATGCGCTTAATGCAGCAAATGCTAGATGGATGAGTTTGTATGATAGTTTATATGGAACTGATGTAATTGAACAATCTGAGGATAGTGTATCTGAAAGATATGATCCACAACGTGGGCAAGATGTTATAAAATATGTTAGAGAGTTCTTAGATAAACATATACCAATTGAGAATACTAGCTGGAAAAATATATCAGGCTTAAATATTAAAGACGGAAATCTTATAATTAAAAAAGATGATAATGATTATAAATTAAAAAATACAGAAAAATTTATTGGTCATAGGGGGGATATTACAAAGCCATCTGGAATAATATTAAAAAATAACAACTTACATTTAGAAATAATAATTAATCCAAGAGCATTTAGTGCGGCTCATGATATCGCAGGTATAAGTGATGTTATTGTTGAAGCTGCTGTCACAACTATATGTGATAATGAAGATAGTGTTGCTGCTGTAGATGCGGAAGACAAAGTTATTTGCTATCGAAATTGGTTAGGGTTAATGAAAGGTGATTTGAAAACAACTTTTGTTAAAAATGGAAAAAAATTAGAACGTAAATTAAATCCTGACAGAAGTTATATATCCAAAGATGGTCAAGGGTTAAAACTACATGGAAGAAGCTTGTTGCTAGTAAGAAATGTTGGTCATCTTATGACAAACCCTGCAATTACTTTAAAAGATGGTTCAGAAATACCAGAGGGGATTATGGATGCCTTTATAACTACGGCAGCATGTTTGCATGATTTAAAAAAAAGAAGTAACTCAAGAACAGGTTCTATTTATATTGTAAAACCAAAAATGCATGGTCCAGATGAAACTTCATTTACAAATTTAATTTTTACCAAGGTTGAGGAACTTTTAGGGTTGGAAAAATATACATGTAAAATTGGCATAATGGATGAAGAAAGACGAACTTCTTCAAACTTAAAAGAATGTATTAGAACTCTAGAAAATAGAGTATTTTTTATCAATACTGGTTTTCTTGATAGAACTGGTGATGAAATGCATACATCTATGGAAGCTGGTCCTATGATTAAAAAAGGTGATATGAAAACCTCTAAATGGATTGGTGCTTATGAAAATAACAATGTTGATATTGGTCTTGAATGTGGTTTCTCTGGTAAAGCACAAATTGGAAAAGGCATGTGGGCTATGCCAGATAAAATGGCTGACATGATGCAGCAAAAAACTGGACATCTAGAAGCTGGTGCAAATTGCGCTTGGGTTCCTTCACCTACTGCAGCAGCACTTCATGCTCTTCATTATCATGAGATAAATATTTTTGAAAAACAAAAAGAAATACAAAAGAGAAAAAATGCAAAATTAGACGATCTTTTAACTATACCTGTTGCTGATAGGCCAAATTGGTCTATTGAAGAAATCAACTCAGAAATTTCCAATTCTGCACAAACACTTTTAGGTTATGTTGTTAGATGGGTTGATCAAGGTGTGGGTTGTTCTAAGGTACCAGATATTAATAATATTGGATTAATGGAGGATAGAGCTACTTTAAGAATTTCATCACAACACATTGCAAATTGGATTCATCACGGCATTTGTACAAGCAAACAAGTTTTAGAAATAATGAAAAAAATGGCTAAGATTGTCGATGGACAAAATATGAATGACAAATCGTATCAAAAAATGTCTCCCAACTTTGATAAGTCTGTTGCTTTTAAAGCTGCTTGTGATTTAGTATTTCACGGCCGAACACAACCCTCTGGTTATACAGAGCCACTATTACATTTAAATAGATTAATTAAAAAAAATTAATCTGAGCTACTCTTTATTCCAGTTCTATTTTTAAATGCTGAATATAATGTTCCATCATCAAGACTTTCTATTTCTCCACCAACAGGCAAGCCTTGGGCTAATTTTGTAATTTTTGCTTTAGTTTTTTTAAGACTATCTTGAATATAGTAAGCTGTAGTTTGGCCTTCAACTGTTGCACTAGTGGCAATTATAACTTCTTCAATCTTATCTTTTACAACTCTTTCAACTAAAGAATTAATTAAAAGATCCTCTTTTCTTTGTCCTGGTGACGATATTGTTCCTCCCAATATGTGAAAATAACCTTTAAAAATATTTGAATTTTCAATTGACCACTGGTCTGCCAAATCCTCTACTACACAAATTTTATTATATTTATCATTAACATTTTCACAATTATTACATCCTGAAGAGTTTGATTTCAACGTGCCACATGATTGACACCTAACTACATTTTTGTAAACTTGAGCCAATGTATTTGCCATAGGTTTAACTAGCTCATTTTTATTATTAATTAACTTTAATACAATTCTTTTCGCAGATTTTGGTCCAAGGCCTGGCAGTTTTGCTATAAGTTTAATTAAATCTTCTATTTCATCTATATTTTGCATTTTTTATAATGGCCATTTAAAACCAGGGATGCCCATTCCACTTGTGGATTTTGCTATTTCTTCAGATGTTTTTGTTTTTAATTCAGCTCTCGCATTATTATGAGCTGCTAAAATAAGGTCCTCTACAATTACTTTATCTTCTTTCATAATTTCATCTGATAGGGATACCTGGACCATTTCATTTTCACCATTGAGTATAACTTTTACTGAATTAGATCCCGCCTTACCCTCTGCTGTAATATTTTTTATTTTTTGTTGGCTTTCTTTCATTTTAGATTCAAGCTCTTTGGCTTTGTCTAATATTTTTGTTAAATCAGTCATCTAATTCTTCCTTTTCAATATTTTTAACATCAATTAATTCTGCATCAGTAAATTTTGATAGTACATCTTTATAAATTGAAGTGTCTTTGAGTTCTTTAATCAAATCATTTTTTAAATTTATTTCTTTTTCTTTTTTTGATGGTTGCCCCTTAATTTTACTAAGAGTGATTATCCACCTTAAATTAGTCCAATCGTAGAGTTTTGATGACAAATTTTTTATAAAGTCTTTATCGAGATTTTCATTAAAGGAGATTTCGATTCTTTGTTTTTCAAAACTTACTAGGTTGACATTTTTTTCCAGTTCATACTTAAGTTTCATCTCTTTTTTTAAGGAGCAAAATTCAATTAATTGTTCAAAAGAATTAATAATATTTTTTTTATTATCTATATCTTCATTTTTTTCTTCTTCTATATTTTTTTCCTGTATAATACTTTTCATTTGTCCAATAGAACTAGCTTTATCTTTTAAATCAAATAAATCATCTCTTTCATTTTTGTTTTGAATTAATTTTGATTTAATATTTGTTTTAGTTATATTTTCATTTTTTATGTTTTCACTATTTATATTTTTGACGTCTTTTAAATGGATCAATCTTATTAAGAGCATTTCAATTGATAAATGCTGATTAGACACAATTTCAAGTTCACTTAATGATTTTACACAAAACTGCCAAAATAAAATTAAAATTTCATTTTTGACATTTTGAGAAATTTCTTTAATTTTATCAAATTCATCATCATTCAATTCAAAATTTGTACTATCCATGCTTAAAGAATTTGCATTTTTAAAATAGTATAAAATTTCAAGAAAATCATTTAGAAAAACTTTGGGTTCAACTCCTTGATTGTAGATTTCTCTATAAATACTTAAGACTTCTTTTTCATTTCCTTTCAATATAAATTCAAATAAACTAATCAATTGTGATTTATCGAAGTAACCAAATATTTTTTGTGCTGACTTAAGATCCAACTCCTTATCTTTGCTTAAAGTAAGTAATGCTCTATCCAATAAAGAAAGTGCATCCCTAACAGAACCTTCTGAAATTTTAACTATTAATTTAAGAGCTTCATCTGATACATTTCCATTTTCTTTATCTTTAATCTTTTTAATAAAATCGAATAACTCTAAAGATTTAATCCTTGATAAATCAAATCTTTGACAGCGTGATACTACTGTAATTGGAATTTTTTTGATTTCTGTAGTTGCAAAAATAAATTTTAAATATTCTGGTGGTTCTTCCAAAGTTTTTAATAATGCATTAAATGCTTGCTTACTAAGCATATGAACTTCATCAATTATAAATATTTTGTACTTTGCTGTAGTGGGTCCATACCTTGAAAACTCTATTAAATCTCTAACATCATCAACACCTGTTTTGCTTGCTGCATCCATCTCTAAAACATCAATATGATTTGAATTGGAAATAGATTTACAATTTTCACATAAATCTTCTTTGCAGATTTTACCTATCCCATTTGAGCAATTTAAAGATTTAGCAACTATTCTTGCGATTGTCGTTTTGCCTATTCCTCTAATCCCTGTAAAAAGATAAGCATTAGGCACTTTATTTGCTTCGATTGAATTTAAAATTGTTTCAGCAACAACATTTTGACCAATTAAGTCTGCAAATGTTTGCGGTCTATATTTTAATGCTAAAACTTTTGTATTTTTATTCATTTTAAAAAGGAGACTAGAACCTGAAAAACTGTCTCTACGACTGCTTCTGTTAAGATCTGGTCGGGTTCAAGCAGCTTTCACCTCTAGCCTCCAGAAAACTATTATAACAGTAATGTTTTCTATTCTACAAGAAAAGTTTCTTATTTATTTTGTCTAAACTTATCAGCTTCAAAAACACCTAGTACGTGAAAATCTTGACAATGAAGTCCTAATTCTTCAAGAGATTTTTGAACTTTGGGATCTTCTATATGGCCATCTAAATCACATAGAAAAAAATATGTTTCAAAAGAATTTTGTTCTGGATAACTCTGCAGCTTTGTAAGATTAACCCCATTAATAGCAAAGCCACCTAAAGACTGGTAAAGTGCAGCCGGCTTACTTTTTAATTTAAACAAAAAAGAAGTTATATATTTCTTTTTTTCAAAATTGGGTTGAAAAACTTCCTTTCCCATCATTAAAAATCGAGTTGTATTACCACTTTCATTTTCAATATTAGGTGCAAGTATTTTTAGATTATAAATTTTTGCACTCAGTGATGAGGCAATTGCTGCCTCACTTTTAATTTTATTTTTTGAAATGGCCTCTGCAGATCCTGCAGTGTCAGCTCTTATATGTTCAACAAAATTATTCTTCTTAATAAAATTTGAACATTGTGATAACCCTTGCGAATGTGAAAAAACATCTTTGATATCACTTAGTTCGCTTTCAGGCTGTCCTAATAAGTTGTGTTCAATTTTTTGAAAATGTTCTGAATATATGTTCAGTCTGTATTTAAAAATTAAATATTCAATTCCTATATTTCCTGTAATACGATTAGACTCTGGTACTATCATTCTTGAACTTTTATCTGATGAAGCTTTTAAGAAACACTCATCAAATGTTTTGCAAGGTATAATTTCTGCTTTGGGGTCAATTTCACTAGCTGCTAAATGAGAATAAGCTCCAAATGTTCCTTGAAAATAAATTTTTTTCATTTTATCTTTTATATTCCATAATTTTTTTTATAGCTAGGTAATCTTCTTCTGTATCAACACCAATAGATGAGGACTCAGCTAAAGCTACGCTAATCTTCAAGTCATTATCTAGTGCTCTAAGCTGTTCTAATTTATTTTGAATTTCATTTTTTGTTTGATTAAGTCTTACAAATTTTTCTAACACATTTACCTGATATAAATATATGCCAATATGATGATAAATATTATTGTTTAGATTTGATAAATTCTCCCTACTAAAATTGATTGCTTTTGAAAAATTACCTTTTTCTAAATTTTTTTCAGTCTGAACTTTTACAACATTTTTATCGATTAGCATTTGGTTATCCTTAATTTTTGCTGCCAGTGTTCCTATTTCAGAATTATTTTTGACTGCTAAATTATTAAGATTTATTATATCTTTTTTATCTATATTTGGCTCATCTCCCTGTAAATTTAATATGTAATCAATGTTTTTTAAATCAAGTTTCTTATAGGCTTCATAAATTCTATCTGTTCCTGTTTTATGATTTTTATTTGTTAGAATTCCGTGTCCTCCATTTTTCTTTACATCGTCCAAAATTTCTTGATCTTCTGCAGCAACTACAACTTTGCCGATTTTTGTTTCTTCTGCCTTTTTAAAAACATGAGATATAATAGATAAATCATTAATTTTTAAGAGAGGTTTTCCTGGCAATCTAGTAGCTGCCATTCTTGATGGGATTAATATTAGTGTATTTGTCATTATAAATTTATCCACTTTATGCGTCTAACAGACGCAAAAATTAAAATTAAAAATTAAGTAATTTTTAAATTATCATGTTATATGTCCAAAATAATATATTTAAAATGGATTCGTTTGAACTAAATAAAATAATTGCAGCAATCTTAATGGTTGCACTACTTGTAATTGGTCTAGGAAAAATTACAGACTTGGTTTTTCATGTAAAAAAGCCGGAAAATCCAGGTTATAAAATAGAAGTAGAGAGTTCTTCTATTTCTTCTGGTGAGTCTCAAGCAACAAAGATTGTTGAAGAAATAGATATAGCAGCAATCATGGCTCAAGGTGACATTGCAAGTGGTGAAAAAATTTTTAAAAAATGTGTTGCTTGCCACTCAATAAATAGTGGTGGTGCAAATAAAATTGGGCCTGCACTATATAATGTTGTTGGAAGAAAAGTTGGTAGTGTTGCTGATTATAAATACTCTAAAGCTTTAGCCTCATATGATAAAGATTGGACATTTGAGGAATTAAATGGTTTTTTAAAAAAACCTGCGTCCTATATAAAAGGTACCAAAATGTCTTATGCTGGTTTACGTAAAGAAAAAGATAGAGCTTCCATAATCAAATACCTGAATCAAAACAGCGACAGTCCCAAACCTTTACCTTAATTTACCAAAACAATATAATAAAATACTTTTTTGAACATGAACTCTGTTAAGAGCTTGTTGCCAAACCCGAGATTGTTTACCCAGAAATACTTTATCAGAAACCTCGGACCCTCTTGGAAGACAATGTAAAAAAATAGCATTCTTTTTGGCAAAACTCATTAATTTAGAGTTTATTTGAAAGTTTTTAAAATCTTTAATTTTTTTTAACTTATTTACTTTATCATTTAAAGAAACAACTTTATCTGAAAAAACAATATCAGCATTCTTTATTGCTTTTATAGGATTATTATAAATATTAATTTTTTTATTATTTTTTTTTGCCCAATCAATCACAAATTTTTTAGGCTCATAATTTTTTGGACAACCAATAGTTAGATTAAAAGAAAACTTAACTGATGTAGCAATTAAACTATTAAGGACATTATTTGAATCTCCTATCCAACAAATATTTAATTTTGAAATAGGTTTATTTGTAATTTCTTCAACAGTAAAAATATCTGACAAGACTTGTGTGGGGTGTGATGATGGACTTAACCCATTAATAATTGGGATACTCAAATATTTACTAAATTCTTCAATCTTTTTATCACTATCTGTTCTCAACATAAAACCATCACCATAAGTTGATAAAATTTTTGCAGTATCTGCTAAACTTTCTCCACCCTTGCCCAGGTGTAATTCATTAGCTTTAATGGTTATGGTTCCTCCACCTAATTGTTTTATTGCCAGATAAAAACTTAGTCTTGTTCTTGAGCTTGCTTTTTCGAACATTTGAATTAGTAATTTTCCTTTAAGTGGATTATCTTTATCTACATCAAGCGTGTTTAAGTTTTTTCTTTTTATTTTTCTTTTTTTTGCATCCAAAATTATTTTTCTTAAGTCTGAGGCAGGAATATCTTTTAGATTTATAAAATGTTTAATCATTACTTGTATTCTTTACAGACTTTTCTAATAATCTTTATAGATAAATCTATTTCTTTTTTTTTTACATTAAGTGGTGGCAAAATTCTTATTACATTTTCTGCAGCTTTAATTGTTAACAATTTATTGTCCATTAATTTTTGTATAAAATTTGTTTGATCTTTAAATAGTTGCAAGCCTATTAATAAACCAACACCTCTTACTTCTTTAATAATGTGGGGGTATTCATTTCTAATCTTATTTAATTCATAGTGAAAGTATTTTGAAATTTTTTTAACATTAGTCAAAAATCCTTTTTTAAATATTTGATCCATTACTGCTAAAGCAACGCTACAGGCATTAGGGTTTCCTCCAAAAGTTGATCCATGAACTCCAGGGACTATTCCAGACGCTGTTTTTTTATTCATCAAAACTGCCCCAATTGGAAAACCACCTCCAATTCCTTTTGCTATTGGCACAATATCAGGTTTAACCTTTGATTTTTCAAAAGCGAAAAAGTTTCCAGATCTTCCTATTCCACACTGAACTTCGTCTAAAATTAAAAGAATTTTTTTTTGATTACATATTTTTCTAAGTCCTTTCAAACACCAATCTGGGATGACCTTAATTCCACCCTCACCCATAATAGTTTCAACCATAATAGCAGCAGTTTTATTGGTAATAGCTTTCTTAAGTCCCTTATGATCACCAAAAGTAAAATGATCAAAACCGTCTACTTTTGGACCAAATCCTTCAGTCATTTTTTTGTTACCACTTGCATAAATAGCAGCAATTGTTCTTCCATGAAAAGAATTTTTAACACAAAGAATTCTATTTTTTTTTGGTTGTCCGATTGAATAAAAATATCTTCTTGCGACTTTAATCGCTGCTTCCGTTGCTTCTGTTCCTGAATTTTGAAATATTACATAGTCCGCAAAAGTTTTTTGGGTTAATCTTTTTGCTAGTCTTTCACCTTCAGGTATTTGAAAAGCATTAGACACGTGCCAAACTTTTTTCGCTTGATTCGTTAGAGCTTTTATTAAATATGGATTGGCATGTCCAAGGGAGTTTACTGCGATGCCCTGAACAAAATCTAAATATTTTTTCCCATTTATCGAATATAGAAAACTGCCTTTACCTTTTGTAAATGCGATTTTTTTCCTATTATAATTTTTTGCTAATGAGCTCATTATTATGACTTAATTTTATAACCCTTTTTGTAAAGATAATAAGCTATAAACCACATTATAAAACTTAATGATATTAAATATATTAATCCTAATTTGATAGAGCCATCAGACTGTCCAAGAAAACCAAATCTAAATCCATCAATCATATAAAAAAAAGGATTTATATGACTTATAATTTGAAAAATATTAGGTAATTTATCTATCGAATAAAAAACTCCAGATAAAAAACTTAACGGCGTAATAATAAAATTGGTAACAGTGGCTGTATGATCAAATTTTTCTGCCCAAAGACCAGCAATAAAACCTAAACTTCCTAAAATAAATGAACTTAGAAATCCAAATATTATAATATAAAAAATATTATTTATATGCATCTCAACTATAAAAGAAAATACAACTATTGAAATGATTGCAATTAAAAAACTTCTTGCTATTGCTGCTAAAATAATTGCCATTGAAACTTCAACAGCTGATAAGGGTGCATAAAGCATATCAACTATATTGCCTTGTATTTTTCCAATCATTAATGATGAAACAGAGTGACTAAATGACTGAGTAAGCAAGCTCATTGCAATTAGTCCCGGTGCTAAAAAATTTATGAAAGAATGCCCGAGAACATCTCCTCTATTATTTCCTAAAGCCAAAGACAAAACAGACAAAAATAATAAGCTTGATACAAGCGGAGATAGTAATGTTTGTTGCCATACAGCTATAAATCTGTTGCACTCTTTCAACCAAAGGCTTTTAAAACCAACCCAATTTACGACACCAAATTTTCTTCTTTTAATTAAGTATTTTTTATTTAATTCAACCATAAGTAATCATATATAAAAAATTTTAAATATTTGTGTAAAAAAGCAAAATTTAAGTTGTTTTTTTTAATATACTATGTGATCTGTATATAGTGATTAAATTAAACAGACACACAAAATATAGTTTATGAGTTGGAACGAAGAAAAAATACAGAAATTAAAAGATCTTTGGGGAAAAGGAAGTACAGCAAGTCAAATTGCAGAAATAATTGGTGGAATTAGTAGAAATGCAGTAATTGGAAAAGCTCATAGATTACAACTCTCCTCTAAGATCAAAACTAGAACTGCTCCAATAAGGCAAAAGCACGATAAAGATTTTGAAGATGAAAATAGTGTAAAAGTAAAACGTGGCAGAAAAAGCAAATTTAAATCACTGATTATTGAAAAAGATTTTGAACCTGAAAACCCAAAAAAATTAGAAGATCTAGATGACAATTCTTGCAAATGGCCAATTGGACATCCGGAAGAGGAGTCATTCTATTTTTGTGGGAGATCTTCATTAAAGGATTTTTCCTACTGTAAACTGCATCTTCTCTACGCATACCAACCAAAAGGTAAAAAAGAAGATGTGAATGATAAAGATAATGAAGTGCCACAATACAATGTAAATAAAAAGACTGGCACAGCTTAATAATTACTAAAAAGTTTCTTTAATTCCTTTAATAAGCTGTTTTTATTTTAGATTAAATTTAGGTGAACCTATTATAGCGTTTTTGTAGTTTTAACGATAATTTAATCTTAATAATTATTATTAAAATTTTAATCAACTGAATTATATTTTTCAGTAGAAAATTTTCCACCTTCTCTCCACATATAAGAATATTTTTCAACTTCTTTATCAAAAAATCTTACACTGGGAACTCCAATGTCAAAATTTGTCTTATAGTTTCCAGATGAAATATTATCATATTTAAGAAGCTTAAGTTGGTCAACTGTTAATAATGGTTTTGGAAATATCTGAAATATATGTGCAGAAATTTTCGCAAAAAACAAAGGCATTGGTACCAGTAATCTTTTTTTATTAATTAATTTTAATAATTTTTTTAAAATTTCTTTTAAAGAAATAATTTCAGGTCCAATACAATCAATAATTTTAGATTGTATATTATTTGAAATAATATGAAAAATTATGTCTGTTAAATCTGAGCAGTGAATCGGAGTGAACTTCGTTTTGCCATTATAATAGAGAGGAAAAATTGGCAATCTATTTAAAAGAGTCATAAAATTTGTTGTAAAATTATCATCAACTGAATAAACTACAGATGGTCTTAATATTGTTGCCAAAGGAAAATTTTCTTGGATGTTTATTTCACTTTTTAATTTACTTTTTGCGTACTTAGAATCTATCGCATTATCAATACCAAGTGCTGAAATATGAATAAATTGTTCAACCTTATACTCCTTACATAATTTTGATAAAATATTTACAAAATTAGAATGAATGTTTTCAAAGGTGTTTCCTTTGCCACTTTCGTATAAAATTCCAATTAGATTAATACAAATATCTGCTTTACTAAAAAGTTTTCTAATTTTTTTCTCTTCATAAATTTCAGCTTCAACTACATCTATGTAGCCTGCATTAGCTTGCGTCTTAATTAAGTAACCTTTTTGATGAAGATTTCTAGTAATTACAGTCACTTTGTAATTATTTTTTGTTAATTTTCTTATTAAATATCTACCAATTTGTCCACTACCTCCGAAAATTAGACAATTTTTTTGTTTCATATATATATAATTAAAAATGAATATTGATATTAAACTTCACAAGGATGATCTACCAGAAGATTTAGATTTAGGCAATATTATAGCAGTGGATGGAGAATTCATGGGCCTCAATGTTAAACGAGACCCCTTATGTCTCATTCAAGTTTCAAGTGGAAATTCAGATGCACATATCATTCAATTGGATAGGAAAAATTATAAAGCACCAAATTTAAGTAAAATGCTTGAAGATAAAAAAATTACTAAAATATTTCATTATGGTAGAGCCGATATGGCACATATCAAACATTATCTCAAAATAACTACAGAAAATATTCTTGATACTAAAATAGCCTCAAAATTAGCGAGATCTTATTCTGACAGTCACTCTTTAAAGGTTTTAATAAAAGAATTTATAAATATAGACATAAGCAAACAGTTTCAAAGTTCTGATTTTGGAGGCAAATTAACCGAGGCTCAACTTAAATATTGTGCTAATGACGTAATTTATTTACATCGAATTCATGAGGAACTTAATAAAATTCTTGTTAGAGAAAATAGAATACACTTATATAATGATTGTTTGAAATTTCTTAAAACTAGAGTAGACCTTGATTTGGCCTCATTTAACGATGATATTTGGTCCCACTAAATGCAAAAGAAAGACGTAAAAAAAATTGCGAAGGACGTAATAGATCTTGAAATAATTGCTCTTAAAAAATTAAAAAAATCTATAAATAACTCCTTTGACGAAGCTGTAAACGTAATTTCAAAATGTCAGTCAAAAGTTATCATATGTGGTGTAGGTAAAAGTGGATTAATAGGGGCTAAAATTGCAGCAACTCTTTCTTCAGTTGGGACCCCATCATTTTCTCTTTCAGCAAATGACTGTTCTCATGGTGATTTAGGAAGTATTTCTAAAAAAGATATATTAATTTTGATTAGTTATTCAGGATCTACTGAAGAATTAAAAAATATAATTAAATATGCAAATAGAAATAAAATTACTTTAATTGGTATAATGTCGAAAAAAAATTCATTACTATATAAAGCCTCAGACATAAAAATATTGACACCAGAAGTTACTGAGGCTGGACTAGGAATTGTTCCCACATCAAGTACTATTAATCAACTTAGCATTGGTGATGCTCTAGCAGTTGCAACTTTAAAAAAGAAAAAAATAAGTAAAAAAGACTTTAAAAAATTTCACCCTTCTGGAAACCTGGGTGCCAAACTTAAAACTGTTGAAGATTTGATGTTAACAAAAAATAATATTCCTTTTATAAATGAAAATTCCAATATGAAAAAAGCCTTAAAAATTATAACTAATAAAAAGTTAGGAACATTAATAGTAACAAATAAAAAAGGAATAACTAAAGGAATAATTACTGACGGTCAGATCAGAAGAATGTCTCAAAAAAACGAAAATTTGCACAAACTTAAAGTTAAGGAAATAATGACAAGAAACCCACTGAAAGTTGATAAAGAAACACTTGGAGTTAAGGCTCTTTCAATAATGAACGAGAATAAAATTACGAGCTTATGTGTATATGATAATTTAAAAAAGAATAAAACTATTGGAATAGTTCACATACATAATATTATTGAAAATAATATTGTTTAATTGAAATGCAAAAAAAAATAATAATACAAGTTTTTTTATTTTTGTTAATAATAATTATTTCAGTAATTTTTTTTAAATTTTATTTCAAGCCAACAAATCTTACAAAAGAGTATGACTCAAAAATTAATAATTCTGACTCAAATCAAAATGATTTAATGAATAATATTAAATATGTTGCTGCTGACAAAATAGGAAATGAGTATATTGTAAAATCCAAATTAGCAGAATTTGACCCAAATCAACCAAATTTGATTTTAATGGAGGAAGTTACGGGTAATATACAATTTACTAATTCAAGCCCTATCTTAATTAGCTCTGATAAAGCAATTTATAATAAATTAAATCATGACACCAAGTTTTTTGAAAATGTTCTTGCTGCTTATGATGATCATAAAATATCATCACAAAATTTAGAACTATTTTTTGATAAAAATTTAGCTTCCATATCAAAAAAAATAATCTATAAAAACTTGAATACTGAATTACGTGCAGATAGAATAGAAATAGACTTAGTAACAAAAAATTCAAAAATTCTTATGGATAAAAAAACAAAAAAAGTGAAAGTATTAACTTTAAACTAATGGCTATAATAAAAAAATTTCGAATTAAATCTTATAAGGAAAAAAAGCCAATAATAAAAATTGACAAAATAAGTCTTTCATTTGGTAAAAGAAAAATTTTAGATAACATCAATTTTTCAATAAATGAAAGTCAAATACTTGGATTACTTGGTCCTAATGGTGTTGGTAAATCAACTATATTTAATTTAATAACCGGCCTCATCAAACCACAGTATGGTTCTATAATTATCGACTCAAAAAATGTTAATGACTATCCTATTTACTTAAGAACGACCCAATTCAAAATTGGATATGTGCCGCAGTATGGCGGTTATTTTCACAACATGACTCTTCTTGAAAATTTGAATGCTATTGGTGAACTTTTGATCAAAAATAAAAAGGTAAGATATGAAAAAATTAACTCTTTAATATCAAAATTTGAATTGGATGCAGTAAGGGATATAAAAGCAAGTTATTTATCTGGAGGACAGAAGAAGCGCTTAGTTATAGCTTTATCTTTATTGGGAAATCCTAAAATTCTACTTCTAGATGAGCCTTTCGCTGCATTGGATATTATGACTATAAAAACCTTACAAAAAATAATTGTAAACTTACAAAGTGAAAACAACATAACAATAATACTTTGTGACCATCAAGCTAGAGATCTATTATCTTGCGTAGATATTGCAATAGTTCTTTCAAATTGCAAAGTAGTTGCTAGTGGCACACCTTCAGAATTGATAAATAATAATGAGGCTAAAAATGCATATTTTGGAGACTCGTTCAAAATAAATTAATTTATTTGATCTCAATGAGTAAATCCATTTCGATAAAACAAACAATAAACCCCTTTAATAATACTATAAAAGTTGCAGGTGACAAAAGTTTATCCATAAGATGGGTTTTATTGGCCTCACAAACTACTGGTAAATCAACAGCGAATAATCTTTTAATGTCAGGTGATGTATTGGCAGCAATTAATGCAATAAAAAGATTGGGAATAAAAGTTAAGGTAGAAAATAATTATTGTGAAATTTTTGGTAATGGAATTAATGGATTTAGATATAAAAAAAATTTAACAATTGATGCTAAAAATTCTGGAACTTTGGGTCGACTAATACTTGGATTATTAATTAAATCACCTCATAAAATAAAGTTACTTGGAGATAAAAGTTTATCGAAAAGAGATTTTTCTAGAGTAACTGATCCTTTAAATAAATCTGGTGCAAAATTTTTTTATAAAAAAAAAGGTAAATTACCCTTATCAATTTTGGGTCTTAAAAATCCAAAAATTATTAATTATTTTGAAAACAGAGGCTCCGCTCAGTGCAAAAGTAGTGTAATGCTAGCTGCTCTTAATACAGTTGGTAAAACTATGATTAAAGCTAAAAAATCTAGAAATCATTCTGAATTACTTTTTAAATATTTAAACATACCCATCAAGATAAAAAAAAATAAAAACTATGACTTTATAGAATTAAAAAGTCCCAAAAAAATAAAACCTTTTAATTATAAAATACCTGGAGATATAAGTTCTAGTGCTTTTTTTATGGTTTTAACAATTCTATCAAAAAATTCAAAGCTACTAATAAAAGATGTAAATGTTAATCCTTCAAGAATAGGTGTTATTAAAATTTTAAAAAGAATGGGTGCAGAAATAATATTTAAAAAACAAAAAGTATACAGGGGAGAAAAAATTTCTGATCTTTTAATTAAAAGTGCTAATAATCTTAAAGCAATAAATTGCCCTACAAAACTAAATAGTAGTGCTATTGATGAATTTTTAATTATTTTCTTAGTGGCTGCAAAGGCTAAGGGCAATTCATATTTTAAGGATATTTCTGAACTAAATCAAAAAGAAAGTCCCAGACTGAACTTAGGATCAAAAATTTTAAACATGATGGGTGTTAAGACTAAACTCACAAAAAACTCAATTAAAATATATGGTCAACCTAAACTAAAAATTAAAAAAAATATTATAATTAAAAATTTTTTAAAAGATCACAGAATCTTTATGATGAGCACCATTGCGGCTCTTACTTTTGGCGGACAATGGACAATTCATGATTCTGATTCTATTAAAACTTCATTTCCATCATTTTTAGAAATAATTAAAAAAATAAGTAAAAAAAAATTATGATTTCCAAAAAGAAAATTAAGGTTGCAATTGACTCCCCTGCTGCAGCAGGTGCTGGAACTCAAGCAAAATTAATTTCAAAACACTATAATTTATTTTATTTAGATACTGGAAAAATATATCGTCTAATAGCCAATATAAAAATTACTCAACCTAAAAAATATAATTTTTCATTGATTAAAAAAAGAATGAAGAAACTAAAAATGAAAGACCTTGAAAATAAAAAGTTATTATCAGACGAAATTGGCACAATGGCATCAGTCATTTCCAAAAATAAAAAAGTAAGAAAGTTAGTTCACGATTTTCAAATTAAGAGTGCTTACAATCCTCCAAAAAAATACAATGGTTCATGCCTTGATGGTAGAGATATCACATATAAAATAATACCTGATGCAGAATTTAAATTTTTTATTACAGCAAGCCCAAAAACTAGAGCTTTAAGAAGATATAAAGAATTAAAAACGTTTAATAAAAAAATATCCTTAAATGAAGTGCTCAAAAGCATCAAAAAACGCGATAAAAGTGATTATAATAGAAAAATTTCACCACTAAAGAAAACTCAAGATTCGATCTTGATTAATACAACAAATTTAACTAAAAGAGCATGCTTTTTAAAAATTAAACAAATTATGGACAAAAAATTAAAACTTTAATGGAAATTTATAAAGACCTATCAAGCCCAGCCTCAAAAGAATTCGAAAAACTACTTAATACTCAATTTACTAAAATTAAAAACCTTGAGGAAGGTAAAGTAATAACAGGAACGGTTAATAAAGTTACAGATAATTTTGTTTTTCTTGAAGTCCCAGGTTTAAAATCTGAACCAATATTAGATATAAATGAATTAAAAAGCATGGGTATGCTTGACAAAGCAAAATTAGGTGAAAAGATTTCAGTTCTATTAGAAAGATTGGAAGATAAAAAAGGTGAGATTCTTGTTTCGGCTTCAAAAGCACAAAAAATACAGGGCTGGGATAAGTTAGTTGAAGCGTACGAAAAAAATGAGCCGATAATGGGTAAAATTACTGCTCGTGTCAAAGGTGGATGCATTGTAGAACATATTGATACTGGCTCTTTAATGTTTTTACCTGGATCTCAAATTTCAGACAAACCCTTAAAAGACATTAGCCACTTAATGAATGAACCTCAAAAATTTGCTCTAATTAAACTTGATAAAATTAGAGGTAACGCTTGTGTCTCTAGAAGAGAAATTATTTCATCATTTAAAAAAGAGGATAAGATTAAAATTATAGAAAAATTTAAAGTTGGAGATGTTATTAAAGGGGCTGAAGTTAAAGGCTATAGTTCTTTTGGGTGTTTTTTTAATGTAAACGGTGAGCTTGATGTTTTGGTTCATCTTCAAGAAATATCTTATTCAAGAGTAAATCATCCTGATGAAGTTTTCAATATTGGAGAGAAACATGATCTATTAGTTATTTCTGTAGATAAAGAAAAATTACAAGTAGGTTGTTCTGTGAAACAACTTTCACCAGATCCATTTGAACATATTTCAAACTATGAACTTAAAAAAACATATAAAGTAAAAGTTGTTAAATTAATGGATTTTGGGGCTTTCTGTGAATTAGAGCCTGGACTAACTACTTTATTGCACTCAAGTGAATTAAGCTGGACCAAAAAAAATGTGTCTGCAAAAAAAATGTTTAAGGTTGGTGATGAAATAGATTGTGTAATAACGGAAATTGATAAAGAAAAAAGACGTGTTGCAATATCACACCGTCTTACTTCTGAAAACCCATTTGAAGTTCTTGAAAAAAAACATCCAGTAGGCTCTGAATTAGAAGGAGAGATTGTTAGTAAAAACGAATACTCAATTTTCCTAAAAATTGACGGACTAGATATAGATGCATTTTTACACTGCAATGATCTTACTTATCTTACAAATGGAGAAGAAGAATTAATCAAACATAACATTGGTGATAGATTAAAAGTTAAAGTATTAGAAATAAAAGCAGCAGAACAAAAAATAAGAGTGGGTCTACGCCAAACACAACCAGATCCTTTTGATTGGTTTAAAGATAAAAAAGTTAAAGAAGCAATCACGGTTAAAATAATATCATCAGATAGCAAAGGTCTAGTAGTTAGACCAGAAGGATGTGAAATGGATTTTATTATTAAAAAATCTCAAATTGCAATAAACGCAGCAGATGCTAGACCTGCAAGATTTACGGGAGGCGAAAGAATAGATTGTGCAATAGCTGAACTGGATGCTGCTAAAAGAAAAGCAACGTTAAGTATAAAGCTACTTGAAGAAATGCAGAATAAAGATGCAATTTCAAAATTTTCAAGTCCTCTATCTGGAAAAAATCTTCCCTTCTCATCATTATCTGATGAGTTAGAAAAAAAAGAAAAAAAAACTAAAGAAGACGAATAAACATTGGCTATTGTTAAATCCAAGCTTTTAAAAAAAATCAACAACAACTATCCAAATTTTTTAAAAAAAGATTTAAAGAAATTTACTGATATTATTCTTAGTGAAATAAAGTTAGCCTTAAAAAGAGGTGATCGTGTTGAATTAAGAGGTTTTGGAATTTTTTCAACAAACACACAAAAATCAAGAATATCGAGAAATCCAAAAACTGGCACAAAAGTGAATACTCCAGAGAAAAAAACTATTCACTTTAAAATGTCAAAAGAAATGTTTAACAAATTAAATAATGAAAAATAAAAATATTTTTGTTGCTTGCGATACTTCAAATTTAAGTGAAATAAAGAAAATTATAAGACAAACACAGACAAAAAAACTTAAAATTGTGCCAAAGTTTGGATTGCAATTTTTTTATTCTAAAATAGGAAGGAAATTTTTAGAAAATTTTAAAAAAGATTTTTGGTTAGATTTAAAAATTAATGATATTCCACAAACAGCATTATCTGCAGTTGATAGTTTAAAAGATTTAAAAAAGTGCAAATATATAACTGTTCACACAAATGGTGGTCTTGAAATGTTAAGGGCAATTAAAAAGAAAGCTAAATCAATAAATAAAGATTTAAAAGTACTTGGTGTAACAATTCTAACAAGTCTTAATAATAAATCTCTTAAAGAAATAGGGTACACAAAGTCAGTGGAACAATTGGTATTAAAACAAGCTGGTCTAATAAAAAAATCAAGGTGTGACGGTATAGTTTGCTCAGCGCAAGAATCAAAAATAGTTAGAAAAAAATATCCAAACTTATTTATTGTAACTCCTGGAATAAGATTACCTGGAGACAGTACAAATGATCAATCGAGAGTAATGACTCCTAATGAAGCTTTTTCAAATAAAGTTTCTGGAATTGTAATGGGAAGATCATTAATTAAAGGAAATATCAAAAACAATATCCAAAGATTAATTGATCACCTAAATAAATGATCAAAGGATCTAAAATCTGTGGCATCTCAGATCTCGACACTCTTAATTTTATAATTAATCATCCATACCCGCCCCAGTTTATTGGGTTCATATGCAACTATAAAAAAAGCTCAAGATATGTTGAAGTTGAAAAACTAAACGAACTATTAAAATTAGATAAAAAAAAATCTAATTTTGTAGCTGTACTTGTTAAACCTAATGAAGATATTTTAGAAAAAATTAAGCATCTGCCCTTTGATTATTATCAAATTTATGACTGCACACCTGAAGAAATTAAAATGATAAAAAAAAAATATAATAGAAAAATTATTACTGCTTTAACTATAAAAGATAAATCTGACGTTCAAAAATACCTTTTGTTCTCAGAAGTAACCGACATTTATTTATTTGATAGCAAGGGTTACGAAAAAAGTATGACTTTTGATCATAATCTTATTCAAAAAATAAAGGTTAGCAAACCACTAATGATTGCTGGTAACATTCAAATAAATGATAATCTTGAAAATTATAAAAAAATAGCAGATATTATAGATATATCTGGGGGTCTTGAGACTTCTGGGGTAAAAGATAAATCCAAAATAGATATATTTTTAAACAAGGTAGAGCAGATAAAAAATGAAACTTAAAAAAGGAATTCCTTTAATTGATCAGCACGATAA
>ENA-OWPI01001105-OWPI01001105.1-marine-metagenome-genome-assembly--contig:-NODE-1105-length-31763-cov-14.314271_pt1 | contig 31763 bp, 25 predicted proteins | sample MGYA00238138_ERZ651775 | MGnify/ENA primary metagenome ERZ651775 (study PRJEB26906, sample SAMN06265043) | marine metagenome | isolation source: Helgoland LTER site | place: Germany:Helgoland, sampling...
CGTCTGATGCTGCCGAAAGACCAACCGATTGAAGTAGTGGACTCAACGCAGGCCACCGTGACTTGGGTTGGGCACGCAACGGTGCTAGTCCAAATGCCAGGTGTTACGTTCCTGACCGACCCAATCTGGTCCGATTGGCCGAGCCCGGTCCCGTTTATCGGGCCGCGGCGCTATGTGCCGCCCGGGATTGCGATTGAAGACCTGCCGCCCATTGATTTTGTTGTGATCTCGCACAATCACTATGACCACTTGGACCTGCCCACCTTGAAAGCGCTGGCAGAGCGAGACGCTAAAACCCAGTTTCTGGTGCCACTGGGTAATGAGTCTTTGTTGCAGGATCAAGGGATCTCGCAGGTTCATGGGTTCGATTGGGGCGACGCCATGACGATCAATGGCAGTACGGTCTATTGCTTGCCCACGCAACATTGGAGTAAGCGGGGTTTAACCGATACCAATCGATCACTTTGGGCGTCCTGGGCCGTCATTGGCGCAAGCAAACGCTTTTATTTTGCTGGGGATACTGGGTACTTCAAGGGCTTCAAGGCCATTGGTGAAACGCTCGGGCCGTTTGATTTGGCGGCGATGCCGATCGGTGCGTACGAACCCACATTGATGATGCAGTCAACGCATATGAACCCCGAGGAAGCGGTTCAGGCCGCGATCGACGTGCAAGCAAACAAGGCGCTCGCCATCCATTTTGGGACGTTTGATTTATCGGATGAGCCGCTGAGTGAACCGCCAGAGCGATTTAAAGCCGCCGCTGTTGAAGCGCTGAGTGTTGAAGATGCTTGGGTGATTAAAATTGGAGAGCGCCGGGTATTTTAAATCCCTTCAACCTTGGGGTAGGGATCGTCATCGAAAAAGGCTTGAACCCGCGGTGCTTCAGCCCGACGGGCGGGCTGAAGGCTTTGATCGCGATTAGGTGCCAGTCCAGTTCGGCGCACGTTTTTCTGCGAAGGCCGCAGGACCTTCTTTCGCATCGTTCGAACTAAAGACTTTTTTCTGAAGCGGAACCTGCATTTCCCAAAGTTTGTCTTCTTCAATTCCGGATGCGGCGGCACGCACTAATGCTTTGGAGGCAGCGACGGCAAGGGGCGCGTTCTCGGCGATGCGTTCGGCCAAAGCGATCGCTGTTTCTAGAAGGTCTTCGGGTTCGGTGAGCGCTGTCAGCATGCCCGCATTCATGGCTTCCTCGCCCGTGATGGGCTCGCCGGTCAGTGCCATTTCCATCGCTTTGGCATAGCCGACGCGAGCGGGCAATCGAAAGACGCCGCCAGCGGCTGCAAATAAGCCGACTTTTACTTCTCGAATGCCGATCTTGGCGGCTTTTGAGGCAACCAATAAATCGCACGTCAAAGCGACTTCGCAGCCACCTGCGAGGGCAAAGCCATTGATGGCGCCGATCAGGGGCTTGCTCGCGCCTTTCCGGACAAATTCGTTCAACGGGCCAATATCCTCACCCCGCGCAAAGGCTTTTAAATCCATACCGGCACAGAAGGCGCGGCCGCTACCGGTGATCACGCCAGCCGTAAGGGTGTCGTCTGCATCCAGCTCCTGGATCGCATTCCAAAGGCCGTTCGATAGGGCGCCGTTGATGGCATTCATTGCGTCCGGTCGGTTTAGGGTAATGATCATGACGCGGTTACGCCGCTCTACAAGAATTGCTTGTTCTTCACTCATCTGTTGGGTCTCCGTTGTAAGGTGTTTTGACGATAGGAACCATATCCTACTTGAGCCTTGTGTAAAACCGCTGTTGGTAAAGCGCCCTGATCGGATGTTGCGGTTGGTTTTGAATGCTGAACCAGTTCGCCCTAACAGCGGTCAGGCCGAGACGAGAGGGCTAGGAGGTCTGTAAAAGCTAGTGCGATCAGGGTAGATGGTTTTGGCGTCCAGAACCGTCCAGGTTTAAGACCACAAACCTTTGCGCCTTGAGGAATTGACGCAGGATCGGGTTTTTCGCGTCAAAATACGATGGATCAGGGATTGTCCTTTGCTAAACCATTCCCGGTTTAGAATGCCTCGCCAAAGGCCGCGCCAAAGATCGGCTTGTGACTTGGGTCGTGGATCAAACCTTGATACCGTGGTGGTGCGAAGTTGGTGCTATCGAAAGGCTCGCAGGTGTGCCGCGCTTCAAAGGCGCTAAGTCCAAAAGCCTGGTGCGCCGAGTTTTGATCTGTGACATTTTGTTTAATCTGAAAAGGAGATTCCCATCGACCCATTCATCGCCGAAACAACCGTTTTGGGGCTGCACCATGTTGGCCTGGCTGTGAGCGATCTGAGCGCTGCACGGCGTTTCTACGAAGAGACCGCCCAGCTTGAAGTGCTTCCAGGCCGAACTGTTTGTCCTGACCAGCCGGTTCAGCCCGTCGATAGTTTGGTCCTCAAAGCGCCGAATGGTTGTCTTGAATTAATGCAGTTTGAAGAAACGGTACCGATTGATGGGCTAGCGGTCATCGGGCCGGGTATTACCCACGCCTGTTTTCAAGCCCCCGCAGAAGTGGGGCTGTTTGAAAAGTTTATCCAGGGGCAGGCCAAGTCGGTCAGTATTGGCGAGCCACCGATCGACTTAAACGGCCAGGGCGTGCGTTATGCCTACGCGCGAGATCCGGACGGCAGCATGTTCGAGGTCGAGGCCTTGGATGTCCCGCAGTTCGAGGGCCCGATTTGGCTTGCCCATATCGCGCTGGTCACGCCCGATATCGATCAGGCGGTATCGTTTTATCAAACCCTGCTTGGCGTTGCGCCCTATGGTCGGGTTAATAAGGTCATGGGACCTCGTTTTGATGAGGTAACGGGGATTGAGGGCGTTCGAATTCGAGCCGCCTGGTTCAATACCGGCAATATGGTGCTGGAATTTTGGCAGTTCATTCAACCCCAAACGCCAGTCCTGCCCGTTGATCGCGCTTTTTCTGACGCGGGATACAACACCTTCGCGTTGGAAGTTGGTGATCTTGAGGCTGAAATCCAGCGTTTGGCGGCCGTTGGCGTGTTGCAGGATGCACCCATGAGGTTGGGTCAGGGTATGAAGGAAGTCTTTTTTAAGGACCCGGATGGCAATGTGTTGAGTCTGATTGAGACCAACGAGGCGGCGGTACTGCGAGTCGCTGATTTGAAGCAAATTGATTGGTTGCCGTCCCCCGCGCGACCGGTCATTAAGACCCCCTAGCCTGATAGGAAGTCCTCGAGCAAAGCGTTTACCGTGTCGGGCACCTCCAACATGGGCGAATGGCCGACGCCCTGAAGGCGATGCACCGTTAGGTTGCTTGCGTACTCTGGCAAGTCGTCGATAAAGGATGCAACAAAGGTGTCATCGCGTTCACCCCAAATCAGCAGGGCCGGAACTGACGTTGCAGCGGTTTTAGACGGCCAATAGTCTGCGTCACGGATCTCGGCGGCTTCAGGGATATTCGCCCGATACCAATTGATGCCGCCGTCGATGGCGCCAGGTTGCGCAAGGCCCTGTCTGAAGGTTTCATCATGTTCTTTCGTGTAGTGTGGTAGATCCCGAAATCGAGCGTAGGCCTGCCGCCAGAGGTTATGGCCATCCTCTTCGGTCATCCAAGCATGCACCTCGCCCGCGCGCATTGACCACATATAACGCGATCGAGCCCTTTGATCTGGGTTGGTGGCCAACAAATGGATCAACTGGTTGGCGGGCGGCGCGTTCAGCGCCACAACCTTGTTCAGTCGATCGGGGTACTGCTGGGCAAATGCCCAGGCCAGCGCGCCACCCCAGTCGTGGCCTACGAGCGAAAATCGAGCCGACCCCGCGAGATGGCGCGCGAGGGCATCGACTTGCTCGGTTAGGCTGCTGAGTCGGTACGGGTGTAGATCACGCGGTTTCGATGACAGGTTGACCCCAGGGCCATCGATTGCAACGACGTGGTAGTGCTTTGCAAGGGCGCGCATTTGATGGTGAAACGAAAACCAAAAAAGCGGAAACCCATGGTAGAAGATAACCAGGGGGCCAGAACCTGCCTCGACGTAATGTAGTTCAAGATCCTGGTGCCGAAAATAGCCGTGCGTAAATGCGGTCATTTTTTTTGCTGGGCGATCAGCTCGTCGCGTAACTTTTCAGGATTCAACGCTTTTTCTTTGTCGCGCTCGACCACTTCTGGCGGCACATACCAATGCAGCTTCTCGCCGATATAAGCATCCCACACACATTCAGCGACGGCGTCTGCGGGAAGCGTTCTGCCCGCGTCTTCACGTTTGTGATTGAGCGATGGGATATTCGGAACCGGGCGGGATTCGCCGCGAACAAATCGCGACCCGGTTTGCCACAAGGGCGTATCAATGATGCCGGGCGAGACATCGGCGGCTCTTGCGCCAAAGCGAGCCAACTCAACGCTCATGGCTTCGGTTAAGCCTTTTACAGCAACTTTGGTGGCGCCATAGGTTGCCATACCGGGGGTGCCGAAGCAGGCCGCCGAGGACGAGGTTGTGAAGCACAAGGCGTTCGGTGTTTGTTTGAGTAAGTGGATCGAGGCGTGGATGCCATTGAGCACGCCAATTAAGTTCACGTTCACCGTCGCCAAAGTTTTCTCAAAGGGCACTTCGTCTAAAAAACCAAACACAGCGATGCCGGCGTTATTAAACAAGATGTCCAAGCGTTGGCCGGCGATGGCCCCAAAATCGATCATGACTTGATCGAACGCTGGCTTGTCGGTGACATCTAAAAAAGCCGTAAAACAATCGTCCTGTAGGTCTGCCTTTAGGGATTCGAGGCCCGCCAGGTCTACATCCGCGGCGCCGACAAACCAGCCGCGGGCATGAAATTGCAGCGCCGTTGCACGGCCAATGCCGCTGGCGGCACCCGTTATGAAAATGGTTTGTCGGGTCATGGTTTTTGCGCTCTTGAATCTAGATCATCACTATGCGAACACTTTTTGGGTGGGGTATCAAGTTACCTGTGCCCAAAGGGCTCTGGCAGTGCGTGATGCCAGACGGTTATTTCATCCGGGATAAAGCACTGAATTGCGACCTATTTGAACTGGGTGTAAAACCTTTAAGGCTCATGGCTGGAACCCGCATCCCAAATTGCTTTGTTTATTGCGCGCAATGGATGGTGGCGGCAACCGCTGCATGAATGGCTCGGTCGTGGGAAGACTGGGTCGTGGTGATGGTGGCTCGACGGAGTAGCCTTTGAAAGGCTGTTATACTGGTCTGCGACGTTGTGGGAAAGGCATGAGCGGCTGACGCAATCGTTTTAATCAAACAAGAGGTAGCGTGCGATGAGAATTTTTATAGTGCTAGGGATATTGAGTTTGTTAGCAGCCTGTGGCGAGACCGAGCAAGCGTCTGAAACGGCGCAAACGCCGAAATCCATCGCGCCGAATGACAAGACCCAAAAAACAGCGGCATCCGAGGTTAAAACCATGGGCCCTGAAGCCGCAGTGCTTCAATTTCAGGGTGGGTTGCCCGATAAAACGGATCCCGATTGGAAATCAAAGGTGTCTGAGCCGGCCATGATGCCCTTCGAGGCCGGGCAGTCTTACTTCTGGGAACTCAAGACCAATCACGGCACGATGACCTTTCGACTCTTTCAAGAATCGGCGCCAAAACATGTCAATAGCACGGTGTATTTGACGCAGATTGGGTTTTATGACGATGTCCTGTTTCATCGCGTTATTCCTGGCTTTATGGCGCAAGGCGGCGATCCAACCGGCACGGGTCGGGGTGGTCCAGGGTACAAATATGATGGCGAGTTTGCCGCTGGGCTGTCTCATACCAAGCCAGGCCTGTTGAGCATGGCAAATGCTGGACCCGGAACCGATGGCAGTCAGTTTTTCATCACCTTTACGGCAACACCATTCCTAGATGGTAAACATACAATCTTTGGTGAGATGGTGGATGGCGACGCGGTACTTGAAGCGCTCGAGGCGCGGGGCAGCAGGCGAGGTACAACCTCCGAAGTGCTCAAGATTGTGAGCGCGAGGATTTTGGTGCAGCCTGCTTAGGGGATGCGCTCAGGGCAGTTTCAATCGCCTGAGCCTGATCGATAAGCCATCTCTAACGCAAGTTTAACGCGTCGGTCCGCCATGAGCCAAGGCGCGAGCGCTGTGATTCGAGCTTCAATGCGTTGGCGTTTGATCTTGATTGCGCGCTCGCAATGCACTTGAGGCCTTAGTCCTTTAGGTCATGCCGTGTTGGCTTTTTCTTTGATTCTTGTTTCACTACGACAAACCCTAACGAGCCTCGCGATCATGACAACACCACTATGGGCCCTAGCGGCCGGTTGTGTGCCCGATGCCGCACCCTGGGACATTCCACGCATTGCGGCAGCGGCTGGGTTTCGCTCCTCCGGTATGTGGGTCGATCCAAAGACGACGTGGGGAAGGGACGCCCTGGCCAAAACGCAGCAAGCCCTAACCGAGACAAATATGGCGTTGGTCGACGTTGAGGTTGCCTGGCTCGAGAAGAACAATCGTGCAACAGACGTCCAAAAGTTGATTGTTGACGTGGGTATGGCGCTGGGCGCCCGTAATCTTTTGGTCGTCTCAAGGCACGAGGATTACAACGCCTCGATCGATCAGTTTCGGGACCTATGTGAGCGTGCGGGCGACGGCCTGCGGGTTTGTCTGGAGTTTGGGGAATTCACCCAGATTAAGTCGTTGCAGGCCGCGAATGCTTTTATCGACGCGGTGGATCATCCATCAGCGGGAATTCTCATTGATTTGATGCACATCGCCAGAAGTAAGGAGGCCTTGCCGGATTTAACCGCATCGCGCTTTCCGTATGTGCAGGCCTGTGATTTCTTGCAGTCCTCGACCGCCATGACCGGTCGGGATTATATCCAAGCGGCGGTCGATGATCGCTATTGCCTTGGCGAAGGCGAGGCGGAAGCATCCCGCATTGATTTGGTGCGCCGATCTGATTTGGATATCAGTCTTGAGATTCGGTCCCGGGCCTTGCGCGAGACGTTCCCGGATCCGGTTCAACGAGCACAAGCAATCTTTAACCGCTGCGTTCGGGAATAAGCTGTCAACGATTGCATTCACTTCCATTCAGCAAGTTGCTAGATTGATTTTGGGATCCATTCAAAAGAGGACGCATCGTGACCAAACCGCTTTGGCAATATAGTGCCGTTGACCTGCACCGCGGCATCACCGATCGAGATTTTTCGGCTCGAGAGGTTATCCGTTCGGTGACAGCGCGAATGCAGGCAGAGAATCCGAGCCTTAATGCGGTCGTTTATGATTACACCGATCAGGCGCTGGCCCAAGCGGACGGGGTGGATGAACGGCTCGCAAAAGGGGCTACCCCGCGGCGGCTCGAAGGTATTCCGGTCACTGTGAAGGTGAACGTTGATGTTCAAGGAACGCCGACGACCAATGGCCTTCCCGTCTTTGCGAACAATCTAGCGCCAGGCAATTCGCCGATTGTGCAGAACCTTCTTAACGAGGGGGCGATTATCATTGGGAAGACCAATACTCCGGAACTCTCAATGCGGGGTACAACCGATAATCCGCTTCATGGCCTAACCAAGAGCCCTTGGGATGAACGGGCATCGCCTGGCGGTTCCTCAGGGGGCGCGGGCGCCGCCTGTGCTGCAGGATTTGGACCGATTCATCACGGCAATGATATTGCTGGGTCGCTGCGCTTTCCAGCGTCGTGTTGCGGCGTTGCGACGGTCAAGCCTGGCTTGGGCCGCGTGCCAGCCTTTAACCCGTCCGCGCCAGCTGAGCGCGGTTTGCTGTCGCAACTGATGTCAGTACAGGGCGCGATTGCGCGGGAAGTAAAAGATGTCCGATTGGCAACGCAAGTGATGGCGCAGTCTGATCCACGCGATCCTTGGTGGGCACCGGTGCCGTTTTTGGGTCCAAAACCGGACGGCCCGATACGAGTCGCCTTCACCAAGGCAGCACACGGTTACCCGATTCACCCTGAAATTCTTGCGCACCTAGACCTTGCGCAGGCTGCGCTGACCGCCGCGGGATACGAGGTCGAGGAAGTCCCGGTGCCCAGTATCACGCCTGCTGCCAAGGCTTGGTTTGATGTTGCGCTGCTCGAGATCAAGGAAGGCTTGGATCCGCTTGCGCGTGAGCATGGCAGTCAGACCATTCAGAATATCTTTGACTACTACTATCAAATGTCCGACACCGTCGATTACAAAGGGTACATGAAAGGGGTTGGCGATCGCAGCGGCATTATTCGGCCATGGAATGTGTTTTTGCAGGACTATCCGCTTGTTTTAACCCCGTTTTTAATGCGCTCGACTTACGATTACGACCACGATGAAACCTTTGAGGGCAGTAAAGACTTATTTGACTCGGCGATCTACAGCTACGGCATCAACTATATGGGACTGCCGGCCGGGGTTGTGCCAACTGGCCTGATCGAAGACCGGCCCTCGGCGGTTCAGATCGTTGGGCAACGGTTTCGGGAAGACCTGATACTCGATGCCTTAGAGGTTATAGAAGCGGCGGTAGGTGTGCTCAGCCCTCGGCTTTGGTGACTGTGTGCTGGTTGCCACTATAGAGCCGTTATTCACGGCGCGGCTGGTTGACGATGAGGGTAACCTCACTGATTCTCATGCGTTTTGACGTTATCGAATGCTTGGTCAATTTGAGCTCAAGCGTGATATCAGTCTTTAAATCTGAAGGACTGATCGATGTCCTCTTGTTTAGTGCCAAAGGCGTTCGGCTTTGGTTTGGCTTTCGTCATTGCTGTAGAGATCGGCGGGGGTAGTTCGGTAGGTTATCGCCGCGCCTAAGCCGCGCCTAAATAGCCTTAGGCCTCTTTGAGGTCTCAGGGTGGGTTTCTATGTGCTAGATGTTCGCTAATGACCTCGCTGCCAAGCGTTGAGCCGTCATTGTTGCCCAATGTAATAGCAGGCCATTGGCCATCCTTGAACATAAACAATACGGTGGCGCCCTCGGGGCCTGCAACGAGTGGGCCGTAACCCCGGTTGGCTAAGCCAATTCGAATATCGCCGGCGACGTGCCAGGTTGCGCCGACCTTCTGCGTGCCCTCGAGAATGATTTCCGTATAGTCACAAGCGTGGGTGTGCGCTTCGGTATAGCAATTAGGCGGATAAAACACCTTAAAAACAGTTGGTGAAGCGGCATCTGTCGAGTCGCCAACGCGGTACATGCTGGTCACAATGCCCGACGGCAATTCGATTTTATCCAGGTCGTCCCAGTTGAATGCCAAATGGCCCTTCCTTTGAAGTTCACTGGCCAGGGCAGCATCTGTTTTCTTTGGCATTACAGCTCCGACGTTGAAGAATCATAGATTTATACGAGTCTTAGCTCGGAAGTTCAAGGAACAATGCTCAAGCCAGCCCATTCAAGCCAATCGTGATGGATCGCTAGTGTGCTCTGTCTCGTTTACTAGTAGATGTCTTATCTTGGGGGCAGGCTGATAACACCATAATCCGAGCCATATAGGGTCAAGTTCTGAAAACCTAGATTCGTGTGTTTGCCTAAAGCAGGTCTTATCCAAAGGATGTGACTGGGCCGGGCTTAATGGGTTTAGGATGTGATGGGACTAAAAAAGCCCGCTTAATACGGGCTTTTTTAGTCTCTGTTAACGTAAATCAGGGCCTAAAGTCGAAACAAACGTTAATCTTGCATCAGGTTATACGTGCTTTCGACAGTCCAGAGATTTCTTGAATTGCAGGTCGCAGTGGCAGTCCATTCAGCGAAGATCGCCGCAGCTTTTTCGTCGCCGCTACTAAAAAAACTTTGGAATGCATCCCCCATACCCGCGAAATCCGACCACCCAGTCATCAAAATAAATCGACCAGGATCAGAGGTGTCACCGGTGAAGGGCGTAAAGATCCATTGTGCATCTTTTTGACCTTGTGCTTTGGTCCAGGCGCCAACGGCTTTTGAAACTTTCCGAACATCATTTATCGTTTTGCCTTCATTGAGAGAGCAATTCCAAGTTTCAACTGGCGCAGCTTCTGAATGGTGATCGGCCTGTGCATAAATAGTCAGAAACAAAGCCCAGATCGTCAGAATAATTTTCATCGTTTAATTCCCTTTACTGTGAGTGAGCTCATAGCGTAATTCTTGGATGGTGCAAGCAGAAGCTTTGTTCGATTTTGGTTTAAAAGTGATAAGAGGTGTAAGAGACATGGAACTGAATGGGTTAAATGTCTTCGGGCGCGCGTATTTGCCGGCATCGAGTGCGGCTAAGAAAAGGCTATTTTGCATGCCGCGACCGTTCGCCTGATATGCGTAGATTGCGAGGGCGCGGCGCTCAGTCACTGAGGTGCGTCTGACCGAACTTGAGGATCTCTTTTAAGACAGGTTGAAGAGAATGCCCCAATGGGGTTGGGCGATATTCGTACCGTACAGGCTTGGCTTGATATGGCACTTTTTCAAGCATGCCGATCAATACCAAGCGTTTCAGGCGCTCAGCCAAGAGGTTGGTTGGGATTTTTTCAGAACAATTCGCAAAATCGGCGAAGGTACGGCAATCGAAGAATAAGGCATCGCGCATAATCACCAGGGTCCATTTGTCACCAAACAGATCCAAGGTGCGCGCAATAGGGCAAGACGAGCGGAACGCTCGCACGGGCGGGCTCGGAGCCGCCGCGGCCTTTGTGCTCGTCTGATGGCCCCTTGTTTTCGGCATCGCGGGTTAACCTCCTTTTTATCGACGCCAAGCGCCGAGACGAATCGCAAAAGCAATGATCAATGCGTAAACCATCATCGCAAAGGCGGCAGCGTAATAAATACCCTGCAGGCCAAGGTCCAGTGTATACGCCAACAGTAGTGCGCCAAAGCCCGCTAAGAGAACGCGTGAAATCGTCGCGACTACTGGCCATAGCATGAAGCTTGCGCCTTGAGAGGCGAAGTAAAGCGACATACCCAGCCCTTGAAAAAAGAAGAACGGCCCCACGATCTGGATATAGTCTGTTGCGGAGGCTACGACCGCCGGGTCATTTGTAAACACAGTGATCCAGGCGGCTGGGAACAGCGCTAGCAAGATTCCCAGAACGCCAGCGATGCCACTGGCGCAGGCGCCACCGATCCAGGCGATCCGTTCAGCGCGGGCTGTGTTACCGGCGCCAATGCTCATGCCGACCAATGAGGTCATTGCAGCGCCAAAGCCAAAGACAAGCGGAATGATCAAAAACTCGACCCGGGAGCCGATGCCGTATCCGGCCAGCGCGGCATCCCCAAAGGTGCCAACGAGCGCCGTGAGGATGAGGACGGTCGAAACCGTGAGTATGGGGGATAGCGACGCGGGTAGTGCAACTTTTAAAATATCCTCGAAATTCGCCTTTGAAAAAACGAGTGCCGAAAAGCGCAGTTTGACCAAACTCGATGGGTTACGAAGCTGCATTAATAAAACTCCGCTCACCAGGGCGCCTGAGACAATTGCCGATACGGCCGCGCCGGTGATCCCGAGCTTGGGCAGACCAAAGGCGCCGAGAATCAAACAACCGGATAATGGGATTTGGATTAGCGCGCCCAAGATCATTGCACCTGCGGGTAACTGCATGTTGCCCATGCCTCGAAAAATGGCCGTGGTGATGCCCAAGCTCCAAATTAAGATCCCGCCGGAGAGGAGTAGGTAGGTGTAAGCATGGGCTTGGGCGAGCGCATCACCATTGCCACCGAGTAATCGCAGGAAAGCCTGGCCGCCAAGGCCGAATAAGAGGAGTAACGCCAGCGCGCCAGCAGCCCCAAGAGCCAACGCGTGCCAAATGAGTTGCTCTGCTCGATGGATGTCACCCGCGCCTAGGGCGCGCGCGATGGCGGAGGCAACAGCACCGCCCATTGCGCCACCCGATAGAGTTTGGGTCAGCATGAGGAAGGGAAAGGCCAACGCGATCGCAGCAAGCGAAATCGAGCCGAGCTGGCCAATGAACCAGACTTCAGCGAGGCTGACGGATCCTTGGACCAAAAAAGCGAGGGTGCTGGGCGCTGCCATTCTGACCAATAAGGGCAATGGTTTCGCGGTGAGTAGATGTTGGGTTTTCGGATCCATGAAGCGCTTTCGGTTTAGGAGGTGTTTGAAGGCTACATACTTTAAAAAGTAAAGTCACTAAAATCATTGGCAGCGGGCTCTCATTTCAACGCGTATTAGGTGCTTGATTTATGTGGCAGATAAAGCTGAGGCGTTTAATGTTTCACGGTGGTCTTGTTTGGATTCCTGGCGCTGCCCAAACACAGCGGTAAATTTGCGTTTGGCAAGCGCGCTTTAGGGCGCCTGGACCAAGCGGTACAACGGTTGGGTTTGTTAGGGTGATTTCGATAAGGAGGCAGCATGTCATGACACAGAAGGATTTGCTGCGCCATGACAACGCTAAGGCACAATCATTCCCAGACGTCCTCGCCTGAGGTTTCAGCGGCAAATAAGCGATTTAAATCGTGGGTCAATGTTTTTTCGATCGTGAGTTGCATCATATGGCGATCTGGTGCGTCGAATTTTTCAATTTCTTTCACGAGGCGTTCCTCAGTTGGGGGCTCGCTGCCAGGCCGCATGCTCAGAAAAGACTGGGTAAATTCTCGCAGCAGGGCTGCATCTTTGGTGATCCGGACAGTCCCGCGTAGGGTGACCTGACGGCCAATGTTCCCAGGCTCCCAAATACAGAAGCAGGCTGACGGATTCCGTCGCCAAGCATGATATTTCGCACGATTGGTGGTTGAGGTGATGGTGATCACACCATTGATGACGCGATAAAGCATGACAGCAGACGCGGGTTTGTGATCTTTGGTCACCCAGGAAACCACAGCATGAGTGGCCTCGTTGATGATCTTTTCGACCGCAGCATCACCGATTGTAAAGGGCTCGATATTACGTCGGGTAAACCATTTCGGTCGTGTTGTTTCTTCGCTCAAGCGGGTGCTCCTTCGTGCCATATTTGAATAAAGCCGCAGGTTATCATGGGCTGCCGCACAAAGGGCGGGTACTGCGCATCAAAGAAACGCCGTATGATCGGATCAGGGTTGTCAGTCCGGCATGATTATCACGACTTTGCGTCTTAACAGCGTCAGATCGTCACGAATAAGTGGGAGTGGTCACGGTACGGGGCAATCAACGCAGCCCGTCTTTGGGATAACAACCAGACGTCTCTTGTTACATTAGATTGGATCCGTTTAATGCGAAGGTCATGCTGTTTTGGCGTTTAAGACGACCCGACTCGATCGGTTTATCGCTCGAAGCAGCGGTTTTTCGATTGCCGACACGCGCTTACTAATTGCGCAGCAGCGTATCATTGTAGATGGACTGCCTGCCGAATCAGCCCAGCAGCGCGTAACGGCTTTTACCCAGGTGATGCTAGACGGTAAAGCGTTGAACGATACCAAGGCGGTTTACCTGATGCTGAATAAGCCCCAAGGGGTTGTCAGTGCAACGAAAGATCCAAAGCACGCGACAGTTTTGGACCTTATCGAACATCCCGCCAAGGAGTCGCTCCATATTGTGGGCAGGCTCGACTTTAATTCAACGGGCCTGCTGCTCTTAACCAACGATGGTGCTTGGTCTCGTAAGATTAGTTTGCCGGAGACAAAACTGCGTAAAACCTATGAGGTGACGGTGTCGACGCCGATGAACGAGGCTTACATTTCGGCTTTTCAGTCTGGGATTTATTTTGGTTACGAAGACTTAATGACGCAGCCAGCAGAGCTTGAAATTGTTTCACCGTTTACTGCCCGGCTTTCATTAGTTGAGGGGCGCTACCATCAAGTAAAACGGATGTTCGGTCATTTCCAAAACAAAGTGCTCGCCTTACATCGGGTTTCGGTTGGGTCTTTGACCTTGGGAGGTCTTGAACTCGGTGATAGCCGGTTGCTCACGAGGCGTGAATTAGAAAGGGTCGGTCTGGATTGACGCGCTTGGTGGCGTGATCGCCCGACCTAATCGGACTTTCTTTCAATGGTTTACGCGGTGGCATCGAGTGACATTGCGGCTTATGCGCGTTGAACACCGGCCAATTGCGAGTCTTGGGGCGATTCGCGAACCTCTTTAGTGAACGAATGTTCGGCCTTGTAGACGTTATTGCCTTTTACTTGCGCCAAAATAGGGTAAGTTGGCCTTTTTATCGTAAGGCATCACAATCGATGGCTTGCACCACATTCACTGACGACAGCGGCCGCTCTTTATGGCGATTCATTGGTATCCTGGACATATGCACAAAGCCACCCGCGAGATGACTAAAATCTTGCCAGAGGTTGACCTTGTGATTGAGCTGCTGGACGCGCGTTTGCCCGCGAGTAGTCAAAACCCAGTGATTGCGGCGCTGTCCCAGACCAAGCCCTGCATCAAAATCCTGAGCAAATCGGACTTGGCAGATCCTGAAACCACGACCGCTTGGCAAGACCATTTTGAGCAGGATGCCTCGGTGAAAACGCTGCAAACCACGCTGGATCAGGCAGACAAGGCGCAAAAAGTGACGCGGTTGTGCCAGGCATTGGTGCCCGGTAAGGCGCTCGAGCATCTCAGGATCGTAGCAATGGTGGCGGGTATTCCCAATGTTGGGAAATCAACGCTGATTAACGCGCTCGCGGGACGTAGGGTGACCAAGACGGGCGATGAGCCCGCGATTACGAAGAGCCAGCAAAGAATAAAACTAGAAGAAGGCATCACATTGCTGGATACGCCCGGCATCCTGTGGCCAAAAATTGAAAACGAAAATAGCGGGTATCGTTTGGCTGCGGCCGGTGCCATTCGAGACACCGCCATGGGCATCGAGGACGTCGCGTTTTATCTGGCCGATTATCTGATTAAGCACTATCCCGAAAACTTAAAAAACCGGTATGACCTGGTGTCTGTGCCAACAACAGAGATTGAGTTCATCGAACTCATGGGCGCGCGGCGCGGCTGCCTGAGTTCTGGCGGGCGGGTCGATTTGGAAAAAGCCTCCGCGATTTTAGTCAACGAGTTCCGGGCTGGGATGCTCGGCCTGATCACGCTGGAAACGCCGGTCATGATCAAAGACGAAGAAGTGATTGTTGCGCAATTAAAGCAAGCCAAAATTGAACGCGACGAAGCCAGAAAGCGCAAGTTCCGGTCAGGACAGCGCGACGCCAAAGAAGAGTAGACAGTTTGGCCTAATGGCAGGACACAGTTCGGCGCCGATTGGTCACACCTGCTGCAAGCGATCCTCATACAAGCCTTATCGAAATCACAACCTTAGCGGTCAATCGTGCTCGCCTGGATCGGCGTGCGCCAGCGGCAAGGTGGAATACGCATCGTAATCTTTTGCGGAGATGTTTAAGCATTCAGACCCAAACGCTGGATTTCCGAGTTTAGTTCTTAGCTGCTATGGTATTTCCGAGAGGGAGAACGCATTGATCAAACTAGGAGCAGCAATGAAAAAACTATTGATGTTGGTCGCGCTCTCGTCCCTTTTAGGGGCTTGCGCGCAGGAAGAGAACGAGGAAGTCGCGGCGACTGCCGTCGACGCGGCGGTTGCGGCCCCGGTCGCTGCATTACCACCCGCGACGCCCGATGGGTATTACGAGTATTTGTATTGTAAAAATGGCCCGAACTATAGTCAGGATGCCTTTTGGGCCATGGTAAAGGATTGGAATGGCGTTATCTCATCGTTAGAGGCGCAACCGACCGCCGCTTTTGGGTATGTCCCGAGGGGTTGGGAGAACGAAAACTTCGATGGGCTGTGGGTCATGCGTTGGGCGGATAAAACCGCAATGCAAGCGGGTTGGGCCGCGTATGCCGCAAATGATTCCCAATCGAAAATGGATGCGATGCATCCTGGCGTACTGACGTGTGGTGCTGTGCCCAGCACAGACCGATTCGGTTGGACCGCCTATGTCCCGCGCGATATCCCCGATGGGTTTGATCCAAGCAATTCACCCTACTATTTAACCAATGAGCTTTGTGCGTTTAACGAAGGCAAATCGGCAGACGATATGCGCCGGGTGGTTAGGGATCAATTCCTCCCGGCGGTTGATGCGAGCATGGCGGCTAATCCCGACTCGACCTATTGGTTTCGGATAGAGCGAGCTGATTTTGTGTCGGCGTCGGGCATCCAAGTTGATACGAATTGGGTCAATTTTTGGCAAACAGCCGAGGAGGGAGAAGCCTCCGCTAAAACCTTTGAGACTTCAGAGGCTGGCCAGTCGATTCGAAGCGCTTTTAATGAGGTTTCGAGCTGTCAGGATATTCAAGCCTGGGATGGTTGGTTACTCAGAGCGCCGGCTGCAGCGGCAGAATAAAGCGCTTAATTGGTAATGCAGTACAGAGGAGCAGGCCTTTTGGGCTTGCTCCTTTTTTTTGCGTGGGATCCGAGCGGCTGGTTCGAAAATCCTCTCAATTGGTGTTTGTCGTGGCTTTCGATTCGATACGGCGTCCTGCCAGAGCCATCAGACGCTCGGCGTGATCGATACGAAATACCCTAATCCTCGTAGATACGGGAAAGAGGATGAGATGTGGCGAAAGAAACGATACATTTTACGGAAAGTGAGTTGTCTCGAATTGTGGAGATGGCTTGGGAGGACCGTACGCCCTTCGAGGCCCTCGAACAGAGCTTCTCACTGAATGAGTCGGCCGTTATTCGGGTGATGCGGTCGCAGGTCAAGCCGCGTTCGTTTCGGTTATGGCGGCAGCGGGTCACCCGTCGAAAGACGAAGCACTTAATGCTGCGATCGCCGGATGTGTCCCGAGGCTACTGCGCAACGCAGTACAAGCAGCGGTAGTGTTGCCCAAAAACTGAAAATGCGTCGACTCATCAATAAGACCGGTGAAGGATTTTGTCGAGGGTCGAGACTTATTCTGCCAAGAATGACAACCAACAGATGCGCGGCCGCTTAATGGATAAGGCGGCCTGCAGTCTTGCAAGACAAGCGTCGCTCGAGCTAGTTACTTCTAATGGAATGCAGGGGTTCGTCCCCGGACAGATTAATCGTGACCGCCTGGATTTGGTTTTGTAAATAGCGCTCAAAAATCGGTTCTTGCGCCTTGGATAACGTCGGTCGCATCATTTCTTCGAAAGCCCGCCAGTGGAACTTGTTGGCGCGTTTTATTTTCTTTTCGAGTCCAAAACCGCCACGTTTGGTGATTTTATGGACGTCGGCTTGTATAGCTTGCAAGGTGTTTCCGAGTTCCGCTTGGAGCAGCGCGCGTTGGGAGGCGGTCAGTTCTAGCGCGACAAGATCTCGGATAACGGCTTCTGTCATCCATGCGGGTTGAACCGGCGCACTTTGGGCCGCCAAAGTTGGGGCGCTAAGCATGAGGCCGAGCAATCCGGCAAGAAAGATCTGGTGCAGGTGGACCATTGCGGTGGCTCCTTAAGACAGAAACGTTAAACGTAGCAGTTGGCCTTTCGGTGTGCAACGAACCCAAGTATGGGTTTTATTACCCACCCTGATAGGAGCCTGCTGACACGGGACCATAGGACGCCAAATTATTAGGGCGAGGATCGTTGGAGATTTGGGGCAGCAATACAAACGCTTACCGGCAACTCGCAGTATGCGGCATAATACGCAGGCGATGGGCCGCCTTTCAGAAGCACACAACGGCCTTAGATTTTGGCATTGATTGTGATCTTTACGCCGCAGTTTGGCGATCGATTGGTCCTTTAATCAGCCTTGACGCGAGTACTGGATCAGAGAGGATGGGTGCGCGTTTGGGTCGAGGCGATAACAGATAGAGAAATACGAGGTTTAAATAGGGGCAAAGCCTGATATGACGCACAGCCAGACCATCGCTTCGGCAAGACGGTGGGTAGAGACCGTTGTTGTGGGGCTCAAACTGTGTCCTTTTGCCAATCGAGTGCTAGAGGACGGTCAGGTTCGCTTTGCGGTCACGGATGCCGAAAATGAGGCTGAATTGCTGGTGGCACTCCGCTCGGAACTGAACCTGTTGACCAGTGATGCAGCGGTCGAGACGACCTTGCTCATTCATCCTCAAACATTGTTGGATTTTTATGATTTCAATGACTTCTTACAGATCGCCGATGATTTGCTGACTGATCTTGCCCTGCAGGGCATTGTCCAAATTGCCAGCTTTCATCCGGATTATCAATTCGGGGGCACTGCGCCCGATGACGTTCAGAATTATACGAATCGGTCGCCGAATCCGATGCTGCACTTGATTCGGGAAGACAGTCTTGCGCGGGCGATTGGGGCGTATCCGGATGTTGCACAAATCCCCACGCGTAATGTGGCCCTAATGCAATCGATGGGCAGCACAAAAGCGCGGGCATTGTTGGCGAGATGCGCCGAAACAAAATAGTCACATTCCTAGCAGACCTGGCCGGTGATAACGCCTCATCTGATTTCGGGGACCAAGGATCCGGAGTATCGTGATCTTTACCGGTTGCGACTCGAAAGGTTACAGGGCAGCGCCAAATTCGATCAAAATACCGTCGGGCCCCTCAATGAACATGACGACTGCAAGGTCGCCAACGTTATAGGGCTCGGTATGGATTGCGCCGCCGCGGGAGACGATTAACGCGCGCGCTTCTAAGACATCCCGGATGACCAGTTGCAGCAGGCTCATGCCCAACATTTCGTTCGGCATTCCGACGATCGCAGGTTGGGAGGTGGGAACCTGCCAAAGATTTATAGTGCTTTGACCTAGAATATATTGATGCGGTTCGGCATCGTTTTGGCCTAGCGACATGCCGAGCATTTCTTGCAGAAACTGACCACTCGCTGCCAGGTCAGATACCCCGAACCCAAATTCCATTCGCACAATGTCTGGGTCTGTCGGCTCATCCGTTATAAAGGCCAGCTCAATGTGATTGCCTTCAAAGTCTTGAAGCGCGTAGCGGGTGGTTTCAGTGTTGCTGGGTAGTGCTTTGGGGACTGGCAATCCATAGACCGCGAGTCGCGAGAACACAGATTGTCGCCGTGATTCTGGCAAGACGAATGTCAGTGAACGGATCCCTCTGGCAGCGGTTAGACCGCTGGCGGCGCGGCCGCTGTCTTGATCTGTCACGATGAATTTCAGCTCAGTTGCACCGCCATGGTAGCGCAACATATAGCGCCCGCCTGGAAGCGGAACATTTGGGATTCTTCGCAGCCCGATGATGTCGCCATAGAACCTTTCAATGCTGGGGCCATCGGATGCAGAAAAAACGAGGTTAAGGTGATCCTGAATAAGCCCTAAAGGCAGGTCGGCTGGCATGGTCATGTGAGTGCCTTTTCATTGTTGATTTTTGAAGGCGCAGTCTACAGCAAGTAAAAGCGCTCGGTAATCCGTGCTGGTACAAGCGGCCGGCTGGTGGTGTTTGATGTTGACCTTAACGGGGTCATTTTCTGCAAAGAAGGCTACTTTTTTCGGTAATTTAGTAGAATTTTGGTCTTGAAAGTCTATAATCTCCGGCTGAAACTCAGTGCGAAGTTTAGGCCCTAAAAACATTGAAAAATGTCATGGGCAGGCCCTGCTTGCTAAGTCGCTCATTGCGTTGGAAAGCGCCCTTGATTAAATTTGACTTACTCGCGTTTAGGGCCTGATCGTTGTTGGAGATGGATCACTCAGCAACGCCTCAAGTTGGGAAAATAAAGATTTTTTAATGAGGTTTAATACCGTTTACACGATTTTAATCTTTTTTAAGGGTGTCTTTATTTAACTGCCGTACTGGTCAATCACAATGCGCGCTATCAAAAACAGGAGAGTCTAAGTTGAGATCGAAAACCAATTCCGTGGGGCTTAAAGTAGCAGCAACGTTTGCGCTGCTAATGACGGTAACCTTCTTCACGACAGTCCAGGCGCAGATCACCACTGCGATACGGGGCACGGTCGTTGATCAGCAAGATAAAGCGGTTGTCGATGCGAGTGTAAAGATTACCCATACCGCCTCGGGTACGGTCTCACTTGCGTCCTCGAATGAAAACGGTGTGTTCTCGGCGCGCGGAATGCGCGTTGGCGGGCCCTATTCTGTTGAGATCAGTGGAAGTGGATTCTCTGCGGTTCGGATTGACGATTTATATCTGGCCCTAGACCGCACCCTGAATCTGCCGGTGACCGTACAGGCTGAAACGACACTCGAGGAGATCGTCGTTACCGGGACCCGTAGATCTGTTGGGTACGAGAATAAAGGATTAGGGACCGATTTCGGTATCGAGGCTTTGGAAGAGGTTGCGTCGATCGATCGGGACATCACCGATGCAGCTGCACAAAATCCCTTTGCGATTGTTAATGTCCAGTCTGGTGGTGCAAAAGAGCTCACCATAGCGGGCGCAAATAATCGGTTTAACTCCCTCACCGTTGACGGTGTTGCACTTAATGATCGTTTCGGTTTGAACGCTAACGGCTATCCGACGCAACGGTCGCCGATTTCTTACGATGCGATCGAGTCACTATCGATCCAGACCGCGCCCTTCGACGTGGAATACAATGGGTTTACTGGCGGAACAATTAACGCGGTTACCAAGTCAGGCACAAACGAATTCTTTGGTTCTGTCGCGTATTACTCAACCGATGACTCGCTGATTGGCGACAAAAACAAGGACCAAGATTTCAACTTCACCTTCGAAGAAGAAACAACGGTCGCAACGCTCGGCGGACCCATCATTCAGGATAAGTTGTTCTTCTTTGTTGCTTATGACAAGTACGAAGAAATTGCGCCGCTGCAGAATGGCCCCCTGGGTTCGGGCGCCTTAAACATTCAGCAAGATATTACGCTTGATGACGTTGCAGAAGTAAGAGGCATTGTGTCCGATGTGTGGGGTTTCGATATTGGTGGCTTTAACAAGGCGCCCGCACAAGATGAGAAGATCCTCGCTAACGTTGACTGGAATATTAACGATGCGCATAGAGCCAAGTTCACCTACATCAGCACCGAAGGGAACACGATTCGCGAGCAAAATGGGAACAACTTCCTGGCATCTGACAACATTCTGGGCGCGTCATCAGCCTGGTACGATCGATCAGAAGAAATAGAGACCTTCACGGGCCATTTGTTCAGCGACTGGACGCCCAATTTTTCGACGCAGCTGAAAATTGCGAGCACCGAGCAGGCGACGGGTCAGAATTCTCTCAACGGCGCTGAATTCCCCTCCTTTGCAGTGTTCCTCCGTGAGGTCGACGGCGATGAGAACTACCTCGTGATCGGACCAGACCGCTTTCGGCATGGCAACTCCTTGAACCAGGAGTTCTTCCAGGTGAAAGCGATTGCAGAGTATGTAACCGGAAACCATCTGATCAAGTTTGGCTTTGAGCGCGAAGAAGTGGATGTGAACAATCTGTTTGCTCAGAACTCAGAAGGCTCCTATGTTTTCGATAGTACCGATGACCTGCGAAACGCAACGGCATCGGGCCTGCTTTACGACAATGCGGTGACGAACAATGAAAATGATCTGCGGGCGATCTGGGGTTACGAGTCCAACTCGTTTTACATCCAAGACACGTGGGATATCGCAGACGATCTGACGCTTGATTTTGGTATCCGGTACGATCGTTATGGGAGCAACGGCTCAATCCGTGAGAACCAAAATTTTGTTGACAACTACGGCTACTCGAACGCAAATGACATCGACGGTCTAGACGTTGTGCTGCCTAGAGCGTCATTTGAGTGGAACGCGAGCGATGCGTTGACGGTTCGTGGCGGTATCGGTAAATTTTCGGGCGGTTCGCCCGGCGTTTGGATTTCAAACAGCTACTCTAATGACGGCGTGATTTCTGATGGTTCCAATGCCTTTGGCGTAGTCAACGTGCCGACCACGCCGGACGCGGCAACCGGTCAGTATATTCCAGCGGATGTTCTTACTGACTTAGCCACCAAGGCGCCAAATGGTTCTGTCAACGCTTTGGGTGATTCGTTCGAAATTCCGACAACGTTGAAGGCGAGCCTTGGTGCTGCGTATATTACTGAGAGCGACTGGTTGCTCTCGGTTGATGTCTTGTATAACGACTTGGAAAATGCCTCTTTTTGGTTTGACCAACGTTGTGCCGTACAGGCGGAAACGGCGCCCGATGGCCGGCCTATCTATGATTGCAGCGGCGGCAACCCAGAAGCCATCGTGATTGGTTCTACGGATCAGGGCAGCGGGCTGTTATATGCTTTTGCTGTAAGCAAAGATTGGGATACAACCTACGGCGCGATCGATATGTTCGCAAGCGTTACGCTTTCTGATGTAGAGGATATTGGGTACGGAACCTCTTCCACCGCGACCTCAAATTATTCTGATTTTGCGGCCTATGATCGTCAGCGGCCTCGCTCTGGGGTATCTAACTTCGAGACCGAGACAGCGATCAAATTCCGCCTGAATTGGTCAAAAGACTTGTTCAGTGGCTATGAGACTAAAGTGTCTCTCTTCGCAACCGGCCGGACGGGTCAGCCCTATAGCTACACCTTTAATGAAAACAATTCGTGTGTATTTGATGTAGGCGGCGGTCGGTGTGCGCGTGAGAGCCGGAACGATGATGCAGGCCACCTGCTTTACGTGCCATCTGGACCGAGTGATCCTTTGTTCGCAGCCACGTCTTTTGGTGGTGACCCAGTAGAACAGCAGGCGTTTTTCAACTACATCAATGGCTCAGAGTTGGCCCAGTATGCAGGCGGTATCGCTGCTCGAAACGGCGATACATCGAGGTGGTCTACCATTGTCGATTTGCGCATCAAGCAAGAACTGCCTGGGTTCTTGCCAGAGCATCGAGCCATGTTGTTCTTCGATATCGAGAATCTGGGCAACTTGCTCAACTCTGATTGGGGTCGGGTTGAGCGGACTCGCTATGAATATGAGCGTGATGTTGTCTCTGCGAGCATTGTTGACGGTCAGTACGAGTATTCCCGGTTGAATAGCACTCGCAGCATTGAGAACCTTGAAACCCTCAGCAGGTCGGTTTGGCAACTCCAGTTGGGTATCAAATACGACTTCTAGGATTAGGGTTGTACGAGTTGAGATCAAACTCAACGGTTAGACAAAAAAGGGAGCTTAGGCTCCCTTTTTTGTGGGGATTAAAGGGCAGTCGGGCGGTAGCCGAGATGTTTTTTGTTTCGGTAAACCGGGGCGGCCAAAAGTTGTTTGGTAACGCTCGATAAATTGACCCCATGTAAAACCGCGATGACCAGCGAGGGTCGGGGCCTTATTAATTTCCGGTATTTCGATCACCCGATGCCCGATGGCCAGGATAATCTGCCTAATTGTATTATTGAAATTCGTTGACGCAGAAGGCTTGATATAGCGTCTCATCCTATCGTCGTCGTTCTCGCGCTTGCTCGCCACTGAATGCGCGCGGTGGGTCGTTGATCCTCAGATCCTCTGGACATGGACATGGTCATAGTCCTAAAAGATCAGTAAGGTTTCGGTCTTGAACAAGTTAGTGAGGATGCCAAATGACAAGCCAGCCGGTTGTCGAATCTGACCGAATTGAAAGCCTAGATGTTTTAAGAGGCTTTAGTTTGCTTGGCATATTGCTGATGAATATTATCGGCTTTGGCTTTGTTGCGGCGGCCTACACCGTGCCCGGGCTGATGATCGAGGACGGCGCTGATGTATTTGCATGGGGCGTCATCGAGCTGTTAGCAGAAGGCTCTATGCGCGGTCTTTTTTCGATTCTTTTCGGTGCGGGTGTCATTCTGTTTCTTGGGAACAAGCGCGAGGGGCGCGGGTGGTTGCACGTGAAAAGAACCACCTGGCTGCTCCTGTTCGGATTGTTCAATGGTTATGTTCTGTTGTGGACGGGTGACATTTTAGTAACGTACGCCCTGGCCGGATTTTTACTGTATTTCTTTCGAAACTTACAAGGCCGCACCTTGCTCCGACTGGCTATCGGGCTCACGGTGCTGATCACGCTCTACAACGCCGGCAGCCATTTTGGATTAAAACACCTGCGCGCCAATGCCGAGACTGCCGCCGCACTGCAGTCCGTTGGTCAGCCCGTATCAGAAGATATTGCCGCCTTAGCCCAGCAATGGCAGGGCTTCAAAAGTGAGTATGCTCCTTCTAATACAATGATTGATCAGGAACTGTTGGCGAGGAGGGGCTCCTTTGAAAGCGCATTTATGTGGACCGCGCACCACAACACGGTCATCTTAATGAGCTCGCTCTGGAGCTTTCTCCTGCCAGATGCGCTGGTCATGATGATCTTGGGTATGGCGCTGTATAAGCTTGGCGTGCTGCAAGGCCAGTGTACTCGTGAAGTTTACGCAAAAATGGCAGTTGCCGGTTTTGCTGTCGGGTTTGCGATTAATGGTTTCGAAGTTTGGTTCGCGGTTCAAAGCCAGTTTGACCTGATCGATGCGTTTCTCAAACTTGCACCGACCTACCATCTTGGGCGAATGGCGGTAACCCTTGGTTGGATCGGTCTACTGCTGTGGTTTATCAAAGGTGGGTGGCATAGCCTGCGTCTTGCCGCGGTTGGTCGAATGGCGCTGACCAACTACCTTATGCAGTCCTTGCTTTGCATGCTGGTGTTCACCGGCGCAGGCCTTGGATGGGTCGGGCAGTTGCAGCTCTGGCAAGTCTACGGCATTGTTTTACTCATTTGGCTGTTGCAACTGTGGTTATCGCCTTGGTGGTTAAAACGGTATTACTTTGGTCCGATCGAGTGGCTTTGGCGGGCGTTGACCTATGGGGCCATCCCAACGCTGCGGCGATTCAATGAGCCAACCAGGGCGCAGTAGGTAGGTCGGCGCCAAATTGCCGATTGGTGCGTGGGGGTAGATGTGAGTCCACCACACCCCTTTTTATATATATAGGTCTGCTTAGACATTTAATGTGACGTTGGCTTGCGTCACCTAATCAGCCGGGACAGGCGCGGGGACCGCGCTCAACCCGCTTGCAAAACAGGGCTGGGTTACTGCAGTTGGTTCCTGATGAACAGGCAGCTTCGTTACTGGACCAGATAACCAACGATCGTCAACACAACGGTATAAGGCAGTGCCATGTATACCATTCGGCCATAGCCTAAACGAATGATTGGTGCCAGCGCGGAAGTCAGAAGGAATAAGAAGGCAGCTTGGCCGTTGGGTGTTGCCACCGACGGAAGGTTGGTGCCGGTGTTAATGCTGACGGCTAAGGTTTCGAAATGAGCGCGGGTAATATCACCGGCGTCAAAGGCGTTTTTGACCTCATTAATGTAAACCGTTGCAACAAACACATTGTCAGAAATAGCAGACAAGATGCCATTTGCGAGGAAGAAGGCGCCTGGCTGTATATCCATTGGCAGGGTCAGTACCCAAGTGATGACCGGCGTAAACAAGTGCAAGTCGTGGATCATGCCAACCACGACGAAAAATATGCATAGCAGGGAAACAAATGGCAAGGACTCTTCGAAAGCATGACCAATACGGTGTTCTTCGTTAATGCCTGTCAGTCCAGTCACGACCACCAAAAGACAGAGCCCTATGAGGCCAACCTCCATCAGATGAAGTCCAAGTCCGATGATGAGCAAGACCCCACAAATGCCTTGTACCCAGAGCCCATAAACTTCTCTTGGGGTCCGCTTTGCATCCTCCTCGGCGACATAGGCGGTAAGAATATCCCGTACCACCGGGTCCAACTTTTTACCGTAACCAAACTTACCCGATAGCTCTAAAAGCACACAGGTCAAAAATCCAGCAATCACCGCCGGTATCGTTACATGCGCCATGACCTCGACAAATTGGATGAAGTTCCAGTCCATTTTCTGAGCGATTAATAGGTTTTGCGGCTCTCCAACCATGGTTGTGACGCCCCCAAGGGCGGTGCCCACGGCACCATGCATCACCAAGCTGCGAATGAAACTCCGAAAGTCCTCGAGCGTTTCCTCCCCCATTTCTTGAGAATCAGGAATATTGTCCTGATTGTAATCGGTGCCCTGGGTAGAGTGGATCTTCTCGTAAACGCCATATAGGGCCACAAAGACTGCGATGAGTACGGCTGTGACCGTGAGCGCATCTAAGAATGCCGATAAAAAAGCGGCCATGACCGAAAATAAGAGAGAGAGTGCCACTTTGTTTTGCACGCCAACGATGATTCTGGCAAAGACAAAACTCAACAGAGGTTTCATAAAATAAATAAAACTCACCATAAAAATCAGCAGCGCTATAACGGAGAGGTTCTGTTTAATTTCGTACCAAACTGTTTCTGGCGTGGTCAGGCCAAGGGCCAGGATTGCAATCGCGATGAGTCCCCCGCTTTGTAGGGGGTAACATTTAAGCGCCATGGCGAGGGTCAAAATAAACATCGCGATGAACATCCAACCGAGCACCGTGGTGCCTACGATCAATTTGAGCGGCAAACAAACCACCAAAAACAAAAGAATAATGTTTTTAAACCAGAGTGGGCTGTTGCCCAGAAATTCTTTGTAAGCCAACGCAAGCATGATCTACCTCGGTATTGATTCCGGAGTCTTAATCTACTAACTCCTGTGCAATGGTTAAACTGGGCGCTTGGATAAAGCCTAAAAGCGCAATTTAGTTGTGTTGTGATTCTAAGCGAGATCCCCTGACTTTAGGGAAATTTTTTGTCGAAATCGTCGTATGAAGGTGGGCCAAAAAGTAAGGCCTGATACTAAGTGTTCAAGAAGGCTTGAGGACTTTCTGAAATTACCAAGCAAAGCGTCTACAAATCTAGGGGCTTGCCACAGCGGTGGTCCTCTGATAGATGATTTGAGGGCAGTTGTAGCTATCTCCACGGCAGGCTTCGCTCCCGGCGGGGGACAGGTGTGCTAGAATTTTTTTGTCCCAATTGGTGAGGCGCTTATTGTGATGGGGCAATCTATAAAAGAAGCCCTTAAGGCTAGCGTATTCAAAGACTTTGGCTCAGGATCGTCGAAGATATAACTAGTTAAAAAAGAAGAAAGCGATGATTTTAACGAAACAAGGGAAAGCTGGGTTGAGGTCGATTCTCTGGCTGGTAGTCAGCTCTGTTATTATTCAGGTATCTGGCGTCATCTTAGCTGCCGATTTTCATGGCCCAAGTCCAATGCATGCAATCCTAGAGTCAACTTTTGTAGGCTCGTGGAGCCAGCAGCCAGTCTCGAAGATTCAAAACCGTGAACATGTTGTACTACTCGATGCTGCGACAGGATCTAAGGCCATCGCGCTGAGTAGTACAACAATGCCAACCCTGGTGGTCGTTGAAGCGAGTAGTCTTACCGATGCCTCAGCGACATACGGAAAAGTATTACGGAGCATGTTTCAGCTCCAAGATGCCAACATCGAGGTGCTGTCGGCAAAGGCACTAACTTCTACTTATATGCTTAGGCCGGAGCTTCTGAGCTATTACTCGCTAGATGCCGATGCCGCGGTAGGCGCAGCAATGGCCAGTGAACTTGCTGTGAGAGATGTTAAATCGACTTTCTTTACTGCAGAGTCGATGAGTGGCTATCTAGCACTAACCTTCACCTCAAGTGCCGAATCCACAAAAATTAAAGCGACTCATCGGTATATCTATAGTCAAGTAACGGAAACGTTCGGCCTGGATTCCGCTTGGTCAGCGGCTCAATGGTTGGTCATTGACGGCGATGTCGTTGGCTTAACCACAGATGAGGCAGCAGCAACGGAATTCATAGTCGCTGATGCCCAAGAATTGATTGATGTGGGAGTTGATTTGGGAAGTGATTTGAATCCCGCCAGTATCGAGTGGCAATCAAACTCTTTTGCGAGCTGGCCGACTAATCCGAGTAACGGCGAATTAGAGACCAACAGCATGCTCGAGAGTTTACTGTTCGATCAAGTGTGTAAGGAAATTGATAGCAATTATCTTGCTCAAATGGATATAGATGATTGCGCACCTGTGCCGGTTTCGCTGGAAACTCGCGTTGCAGCTGAGGATATGCTCAACCAGATTGAGGCGGTATTAGTTGCCAATAACGAGTCACTGCGATACGACAAAGCGTTATACCTTGCCGTGAGAGACAACATGCTCAGCCATCGCTTTACTGCGATTGACGAGGTCAATACCGTACTTGATCAGCGACTGATCGCCTACGTCTATTTTACGATGTCCAAGGACAGTAGCGGTGTTTATCATCCCTTTATGGTCGTGGGTGCACATAACGGTTCTGGTGGACCTAACTTTTTGGTTGATGTTGCGCGCCCGCCTGGCGATGGTTCGTCAGAGGGTTATGATAATCAGTCCATCACGAGGACCGCAGTTCTGGCGCCAACCCTCTTCAGAATACCGTTGAAAGATTATGGTGTTGTAGACCACTTTACCGATAATAATTTAAGTAGTACGAATACGCTCAACCCGACACTACGTACCCTCGTGGGCGATGCGGGTTTAGCGCAGGACCAATATACTATATATAACTATGCTTCTAACTCGGTAAACGGCCTCGCAGTCGATGGCATCAAAATTTACCCGGCGATGAACAACACGTTGGTGTTCGGTACAATCAATGCAGAAGTAACCTCAACCGGTGTTCACGTCGGTCGAGGCATGGGGTTGCACTATCATGCAGATGGTCACTCTTTTAACGCTAATGGCATTAATCTTTACAATGGTAACGATTATCCTGGCCATACCCATCCTCCGATTATTGGTTTTGGTATGGACGGCTTGGCATTATATGGAAAATATGACAGCACCTTTGCTGAAATGGAAGGTTACGGAGTAGCCCTCGATGAATTGGGCACGCACTCGCACGAGGGCTATGGCGTGCATTACCACGCATTCGCTACCGAGGTTAGTGATACATGGCAGCGCAAAGACTACCTTTTCACGCAGCATTTTTTGCTGGTGGGCGCCTATAAAGGCGACATCAGTCAAATTCCCGGTCTGCAAAATGGCGGCACCAACCAGCTAAAAGATCAAGAATTAAGTAAATATGTTGGGGCCAGTGGTACCTATACAGCATTAGAGGTCACTCAATATACTGCAACGACAACCGCCAGCTTGAACGGTTCGGTGGACGGTGACGGCATCTATTATTCAGGTCAGTCGATCACATTCACAGCGACACCAGACGCAGGCTATGTCTTTAGAGGCTGGAGCGGGGGGCTTTCTGGTACCGAGAATCCGCTTACAGTTGTGATGAGTCAGGACCTCTCAATTCAAGCAAATTTTGAGGCTTCGAAGGATGCCGGAGCGCCTGTTATAAGTTTAATCGGTGACGCCGCTGTTAGTCATGCACAAGGTAAGCCCTATACAGATGCAGGTGCAACGGCCACCGACGATGTTGACGGCGATATTACATCCAGCATTACGACCAGTGGCACTGTGACGACGGGGACAGCTGGTACTTACACAATCACCTATTCAGTATCAGATTCTGCAGGTAATGCAGCGACACAGGTAACACGTACAGTAACGGTTGAAGGCGACGCCACAGATACAGACGGCGATGGAACGCCAGACTCTGCTGATGCTGACGATGATGGAGATGGGGTTGCTGACTCTGCTGACGCTTTCCCTCTAATTAGTTTGGATGGAAGAATTGATACAGATGGCGACGGGTTTCCCAACGAGTGTGATGATAGGTGTTTGACTGCTGGACTGCTTGCTGACCAAGATGATGACAATGATGGAGTTACAGACGTTGATGATGCATTTCCTTTGGATGCGTCAAGAAGCTCCGATGAAAGCAGCGATAGTTTCAGCTTTGATGTTGATGGAAGCTCTGAAGCTCAACCACTTACCGATGGGCTATTGGTTATCCGATACTTGTTCGGTTTTAGCGGTGATTCATTAACCTCTGGCGCTGTTTCTGGTGATGCAAACAGAGGCTCCTCAGAAGCCATTGCAGGCTATCTAACGGATGCTAATTCAGAGTTGGACATTGATGCAGACGGTGAATCTAAGCCCCTTACAGACGGCCTGCTGTTGATACGGTACTTGTTTGGGTTCTCGGGTGATTCTTTGATCTCAGGAGCGATAGGCTCAGGGGCTGAACGCGATACGGCTGAGGAAGTTGAGGCTTATATTCAAGAGCGTGTGCCCGCTCAATAAGGCCAAAGGTTGCCTTAGATGTTAAAATAAGTGTTTCTAAAGTGGATTAAACACGATGGCGCAAGGCTTCAAAACAGGCGGTCGGCAGAAGGGTACGCTCAATAAGAATCGAGGAGCATTACTGGCGAAACTAGAGGATTCGTTCCCGAGTTATGACCCTCTACTGGCTTTGATAGAAATCGCTCATAACCCCGCCACTGAGTTATCAATGCGCGTTGATTGCCACAAAACGCTAGCTGGTTATATTTATCCGAAAATGAGAACAGTAGGTCCAGACGTTGTTGCTGAACAAGCGCCGATCGTGATTGAAATAATCAATCCACATAGCTCAAGCGACTCTATTTAGGTGCCTATAGAGGTGCGTAGATTGATTGGTTCCAGGCAGATTATTGATTTATGGGCTTAAACTTAAAGGAGGATATTTGCCTGTTTGTTTGAGGTTGCAGAGGTTCATGATGGGTCTGTTGTAGGTCTAAAGGCGCGGTAGTTAGTTGCTGCCTTTAGATAAATAAAGCTGGGCCTCAGTTCAAGGTCAGAATTGATCTCGGTTCAAATTGACAAGCCGCTCTACCGCAGTGGCTTTATGCTCGGGGGCTAAGTGAGCATACCGCTCAGTCATCTGTATGGTTGAGTGGCCCATTAATTCTTTGACTGTGTATAGATTAACGTCAGCCATCACAAGTTTGCTAGCAAAGGTGTGTCGCAAGTCGTGAAATCTAAAGTCTGTAATATTGGCGTTTTTTCTAAGCTGTGACCAAGACGTCTTAATGTTGTTAAATGGTTCGCCTGTCACGGGACTCTGAAAAACCAACTCACTCACAGTTTGTTGTTGCCACTCTTGTAGGACTCGGATTATCTCCGCATTCAGAGCGATATGACGCGTTTGTCCCGACTTAGTCGTCGCACCTTCAACCGTGAGCGTCTTTCGCGAAAAGTCTACGTCGGTCCATTTCAAATTAAATATTTCTCCGCGCCTTAATCCCGTGTTCAAGGCGAGTAGCACCATTGGTTTGAGATGATCAACAAATACACAATCAAGGGATGGCAATGAGTCATAACCCCTAATATCACGCCATTTATTACCAGAGGCTCGTCCCGACCGACTTGAGTGCTCTCGGTCGTTAAGGGCTTGCCGCAGTTGCCTTTCCTCATTGTTGTCTAGATAGCGAATTCGAGAATTGTTATCCACCTTAAGCGGCTTAATCTTCTGAAGTGGGTTCGACGGAATGACATCCCACTCGACAGCCTTGTTCAATACCGCTTTTAGGGTCGTGACACGTCGGTTAATCGTCGTGGGTTTGAGTCCAGATTTACGACTGTCTGTGCGCCACTTTTGTATATCCCAGGCAGTTATAAGGTTCATCTTTCGAGCATATAAATCCTTGAAGTTGCTTTCGAGAAGAGTCAATGTTTCGTTGCCACGCTTTTGGTGTGACAACGCCCACTTTGCATACTGAATATCAATGAAGCCCCCAAGGGTCTCGCCCCTTGAGCGAGCATTCTTCGTCCTCGCACTCTTACGAGCGTTGTGTGGATCGCCTCCAAGTGTAACTTCGCTCATCAACTGTTCTGCAGCTTTCCTTGCTGCTGGCGCGGTGACGCCTGGGTGTCTTCCAATGCGAAACCTGCGTTTAACGCCTTCGCGCGTACGATATGCTAGGTAATAGGTAATAACCCCTGTGGGTTGGACTCGAGCCAGGAAGCCCTTTAGGTGGTCGTCTACGACCTCATATGGCTTCTCTTTAGGGTTGAGGTTCTTTACGGTCGGAACTGTGATATGTGCCTTCATGATCTTAAGTCCCTTGTAAGTCCAAATCAAATATACTTCAGCATACCTCGAATAACCCCCGTTGATTGTAGACCTTATGGGGTATGCTCTAAAATATAGGGGTTTATGGAGTATTTGGCAATTAAAATGAAATAATCAGTGTTGTTGACGCATCGATAAATCCCTCTAGAAACGCATTCATAATGCTGGGGTCGGTGGTTCAAGTCCACCCGTAGCTACCA
>ENA-OWPI01001108-OWPI01001108.1-marine-metagenome-genome-assembly--contig:-NODE-1108-length-31726-cov-7.562545_pt1 | contig 31726 bp, 22 predicted proteins | sample MGYA00238138_ERZ651775 | MGnify/ENA primary metagenome ERZ651775 (study PRJEB26906, sample SAMN06265043) | marine metagenome | isolation source: Helgoland LTER site | place: Germany:Helgoland, sampling...
ATATTACCTTTGTAATAAATGGTTCGGATTCGACTTTTGTTAGAAAGACTGATTATTATGCTCTACAACCGGCTTATATTCTTTCTACTAATGAGGCAAATGTATCCTTGGATACAGTTACGGGCATCGCGACTATCTCAGGTTCTTGGACATGGGCTTTTGCCCACAATGATAGAAAGAACAAACAAATAATTAAGTTAAAGTTGCCATCACATTTTTATAGGAACAATTTGATTTCAGTTTTATCCAATAAGGAATTTGTATATCAAGATCAGACATTTGATAATTCCACCTATTTTTATGCTCCTCTTTAAGAGCTAAATACCACTTCGTCTGTTAATTTGCGAATCATGAGGTAAAGCTCGGATTTAAATTCGTTTGAAGTATATTGACCTCTTTCAATTTGTCGGAGTTTGTTTTCCCACTGCCCTGTTAATTCAGGACTTTTAAGAAGATCATTTTTTATGGTGCCAATAAGATGAATTCCAAGTGAGGTAGCATGAATGTTTTTCTTCTTGCGTTCGATGTACTTTCTTTTGAATAAGGTTTCGATAATATTTGCTCGTGTGGATGGCCGACCAATTCCGTTTTCCTTCATGACTTCTCTCATGTCTTCATTGTCGACAAGTTTCCCTGCCGTTTCCATAGAGCGCAATAATGTCGCTTCTGTAAAGTGTTTCGGAGGGCTTGTTTTTCCTTCATGAAATAAAGGTTCATGGGTACCTTCTTCTCCTTTTTCAAAAAGAGGCAGTACTTTGTCATCCTCTTTTTTAGTACTTGTGTCATTTCCGGCATAAACGATCCTCCAACCTGGATGAATAATCTGTTTACCTGAAGTTTTGAATTCGAGTTTTTCTACTTGTCCAAGTACGGTGGTGTTCGATACTTTACATGGCGGATAAAATACGGCAATAAATCTTTTACAGATGAGGTCATAGATTTGCAATTCACTTCCTTGAATTCCTTGAGGAGCTACTCCTGTAGGAATAATGGCATGGTGATCTGTTATCTTTTTATTATTGAAAATACTTTTACTTTTTTTGATGGGCTTTTCCAATAAGGATTGCGTCAAATGGTCGTAAGCTTTTAAGTTTTGAAGTATTCCAGGTACTTTTTTATGTAAATCTTCGGATAAATAGGTGGTGTCAACACGAGGGTAGCTCACCAGTTTCTTCTCGTATAGATTTTGAATAGTTTTTAATGTGTCTTCTGCAGAATAACCGAATTTTTTATTGGAATCTACTTGTAAAGATGTAAGGTCATATAATCTCGGGTTTCCTTCTTTTCCCTCCTTTTGTTCATATGAAACAATCTTAAATGGCTTGTCTGTTAAATATTGAACCCCTTCTTCAGCTCTTTTTTTTGTATTTAATCTCTTGATTTGACATGAGAATTCTGTATCTCTATAGATCGTTTTGAGTTCCCAAAAGTGTTCCACTTTAAATTGTGCAATTTCATGATGACGCTTTACAATCATAGCTAGGGTAGGGGTTTGAACACGCCCAACCGATAGAGTTGTTTTATTTTTTCCAAACTTCTTGGTGTAAAGTCTCGTTCCATTTATACCTAAAATCCAGTCGCCAATCGCGCGGGAATTACCTGCTGCAAATAAGTTGTCGTACTTGGATGCATCTTGCAATTTCTTGAATCCTTCTTTTATGGCCTCTTCTGTAAGTGATGAAATCCATAATCTTTTCACAGGAACTGCGCACTTTGCTTTGAGCAATACCCACCTTTGAATGAGCTCACCTTCTTGTCCAGCATCCCCACAATTGATAACCTCTGAGGCTTTCGCTACCAATTTTGAAATCAATTCAAATTGCTTTTGAATACCTTGGTTATTTTTGATTTTGATACCAAAATTTTCAGGTATAATGGGTAGGTCTTCAATTTTCCAGTATTTCCAATGATCCTTGTAATCTTGGGGTTCTTTAAGAGTACAGAGGTGACCAAATGTCCATGATACCAAATAACCATTTCCTTCAAAATACCCATCATGTCTTACTTTTGCTCCCAATATTGTAGCCAGGTCTTTGGCTACACTTGGTTTCTCGGCAATACATAATTTCATGTGCTGGCTGGATTTACTTGATCTTTTTGTAAGCGTTTAAACCTGATTCAAGCCATTTTTGAAACTTTTTAGCTGTTCCGTGGTGCTCATAATCAGCAGATCCATTGGATAGGTCTTCTCCATTTGGCCCCAACATTCTATAATAGGGTTGGGTATTCGTTTTGTATCTAGATTGCTGAAAATAAGACCATTTGTGACCTACTTGAGTAATTTTCTTGAATTTTCCTGGAGCGTATTCTACGGTTTTGTGTTCTTTTTTGGGAAGTTTCTTTTTGTCGTCAACATATAAAGACACAATGACCAATTCGTTACGTAATTTCTCAATTACTCCAGGTTTTCCCCATACTGTGTTTTCCATTTTACGACAATTCACACAAGCTTTACCTGTAAAGTCAATGAACAATGGTTTTCCTACTTTTTTCGAATATGCGAGTGCTTTGTCAAAATCATCAAAGAGAGGAAGTTTGTGAGGTCCTGGATGGGTGTCTTCTCCCGGAATATACGCACTAGAGGCATCTCCGCCACCACCTACACCAAAGGGAGATTCTGCATAGGTTGAGGGAGGAGGGAATCCACTAATGAGATTTAAGGGAGCTCCCCACATTCCTGGAAGTAAATATATTACGAAAATTAAAGAACCAACTCCTAGAAGTGAACGTCCGACAGATAGTTTTTCTACTGGACTGTCATGAGGCAGGCTAATAAATCCAAATAAATAAATGGTTAAGGTTAAAAAGATACCAATCCATATTGCAATAAACAATTCTCTTTCAAGTAGATGAGCATCAACAACCAAGTCAGCATTGGATAAGAACTTAAATGCAAAAGCAAGCTCTAAAAACCCTAATACGACTTTAACAGTATTGAGCCAACCTCCAGACTTAGGCAATGAATTCATCCATCCCGGAAATGCCGCGAATAAAGAAAATGGTAAAGCCAGTGCTAAGGAAAACCCAAACATACCAACAAAAGGAGCCATACCTCCAATTGTAGCTGACTCGACTAATAATGTACCAACAATTGGTCCTGTACAAGAAAATGAAACCAATGCCAAAGCCAAAGCCATGAAGAAGATTCCAATGATTCCTCCTTTATCAGATGCTTGATCTGCTTTATTCAACCATGAGCTAGGCAATCGAATTTCGAAAGCACCCATAAAAGAGATGGCGAAAACGACGAGTAACACGAAGAATATTAGATTAAATGTGACATCCGTTGATAGTGCGTTTAATGCATCGTAACCAAAAACACTCGTCACAATTGTACCCAAAATCACATAAATTAGAATAATTGATATTCCATATAAGATGGCATTGCGAATTCCCGCAGCTTTGGATTTACTTTGTTTGGTAAAGAAACTCACTGTCATAGGTATCATAGGGAATACACAAGGAGTTAGGAGTGCGGCGAAACCACTTAGAAATGATAGAAAGAAAATTAGCCACATGGATTTACCCTCTTCATCTTTCTTTTCTTTTTTTAAAACTTTATTATTTTTAGTCGAATTGGTAGGAGTCTCAGTAGCAGATTCAATCGTATCTGAAAGATCGGTAATGTTTGTCGTATCGTCTTTGTTTTCAGTGTCATCAGTCCTAAGCTCCATTTCGGGCCCACATTTTTTCACTTTAAATTCAAATGGAACTTCGTATTCCGGTAGACATTTACTTGAATCACAGGTTTGAAATGAGAACACGCCTTTTAGCGTGTAATCTTTGAATGATTTTGAAGTAACCTTCCTCTTTAGAGTAAATTTGTGATGATGATAGCTGAGCATTTCTTCAGCATCCTCATCATATTCTAAAATAGGTTTTGGTTCAATTAATTTTGAAGCCGTATAGTTTGGACTCTTTTTCAAGAGAATATTTGAAGGAATGGACCAAGACCCTTCGGGTAATACATGTGAATTTATATGCCATCCATCAACAATATCGACATCCACAACAACCGTCAGATCACAATCGTTTTGTTCCAAACGAATGGAGGACCTTACCTTGTCCTCAGGGTTTTGCATTTGAGCAAATGTCACATTGATTAATAGGGAGAAGAGGAGTACTGAAAACAGCGAAAGAAATTTAATCATCTGAATTTAATTTAATGGAAAGAATTTCATCAATGGGAGGCAGACACCTCTCATCGTTGCAAATCATAAAAGTAACTGTAAGGTTTACTAAACTATTTTTTTTCAATTTTATTTGTTGTTCTGCCAAATAATTTTCTTCAAATATAAAAACATCAGAATCAAAATTGGCATCAAAAGTTTTTACTGCATCATATTTTTCAACAAATCCTTTTTTTATTTTAAATCCTTTTGATTTTTTCGTTTTGATTTCAACAGGAATAGGTCCTGCCTCTGGGGGTGTCATGGAAGAGTATAGATGCCAACCTTCTTCTATTTCACCTTTTAATTGAAGAACATTTCGATTGTAATCAAAATCCAACCCCCACTTCACTTTATTTTGACCATATGAGGTGCTTACTCCTAATAATAGAAGTGATAATAAAATTTTCAACATGATTTAAACTAGAATTTCTTTAAGTCTATTAATGGGTATCCAAACACCTCCCTTTAGACAAACAAATTTTGTGCCTGACGCCCATATTGTTGTATCGACTCTCTTTATTCCATTATCATCCTCAAATAAAATGGAAACTTTTCTTCTGTGCATATTTCCTAAAATAGTGGCTTTATCAATTTGCTTTCGGAGATTTGGATGTTGTTTTACCCTAGATTTATCGCTAAATGGCAACGACGGAATGGTTTCTTTTTCTACGAGTAATGTTTCCATGGGCACTTAATTAGTTTCTACTAAAATAGCATAATTTCTCTAATACCGTTCATTATGATTATTTTTCACCAAGGTAATCTTGGGTCAGCAGACATTCGTTGATTTGAAAAATTCTTTTTGTCAAACGAAAATTTCCCAGCAATAGCGACCATTGCGGCATTATCAGTACAATATTCGAATTTTGGAATATGTACATTCCATCCATCCTTTTGTTTTTCCTGTAATCTCAATCTTAATTCAGAATTGGCTGAAACTCCACCTGCTATAGCAATTTCCTTGATTCCTGTCTTTTTTGAGGCAGCTTCTAATTTACTCATTAGAATATCTACAATGGTATACCTAATGGATGCGCAAAGATCATTGAAATTGTTTTCAATGAAATTCGCATCTTCCTTTTTCCAATCCCGCAATTTGTAAAGTATAGAAGTCTTTAAACCGCTAAAGGAAAAATCCAGTTCAGATACCTTTGGTTTTGAGAATTTGAACTTGTGCGGATCACCCAAGGCGGCATATTTGTCAAGTTTAGGCCCTCCAGGATAGTCAATTCCCAACATTTTTGCTGCTTTATCAAACGCCTCTCCTGCCGCATCATCAATGGTTGTACCAATCACTGCCATTTCATATGGACTGTCTATTTTGACCAACTGTGTGTGCCCTCCTGAAACAGTGAGGCATACGAAAGGAAATTTGGGACTCGGCTTATTTTCATTATCAATAAAGTGTGACAAAATATGCGCTTTCATGTGATTTACTTCAATTAAGGGTATACCCAATGAAAGAGCTAGTGATTTTGAAAATGAAACCCCTACTACCAATGAACCCATGAGTCCAGGACCACGCGTACAGGCAATGGCATCAAGGTCATTTAAAGAGACCTTGGCAATCCTTAACGCCTCCTTAACTACGGGGATCATATTTTCTTGATGGGCACGACTGGCCAGTTCCGGAACAACTCCACCGTATTTTTGGTGTATTTTTTGATTCGCTATACAATTAGAAACAATATTGTTGCCAACAAGAATTGCTGCCGATGTATCGTCACAAGAGGATTCTATGCCAAGAATAATACTGTGTTTTACACTCAAAAGATTGTTATTTTTGTATTTAATATAGGATGTCAAAGTTACTTAAAATAATAGGTCGTAGTGCCGGAATATCTGCAGAATGGATCCTAATTTTATTCTTGCTACTCATATTTGCTATAAGAATCTATCCTGTTCAGACCTTTATTGCTAAAAAAACGGCAGCTTATTTGTCCAATGAGCTTCAAGCTGAAATTAAAATAGAGGCAGTAGAGATTATCTTCTTTAATCAAGTCATACTAAAAGAATTCAGCATTAAAGACCGAGAAAAAAAGGTTTTATTGGATATGAGAGAGACTCATGTAACGATGCGTCAATTTGCTTTGTTTAGTGACCCCTTGAATATCAAGAAAATTAAGCTAAGTGATGGGGAGGTCAATATTTCACGTCATCCATTATCTGGAGAATATAATTTTCAATTTCTTGCCGATTATTTTGAACAACCAGATGATCCCGATGCTGAACCTGCAGTTTTGGGAATCGATGATGTTGAATTAGTGAATGTGGATTTTAATTATGACGATAACCGTAAACCTGAAAAGGAATTTGGTATTGACTACAACCACATCGGTATGAAAGATATTGATCTAAACATCAAAAACTTCAAGATGGCTGATGACAAGTATTCTTTTAAAATTGAAAATTTATCATGCACGGAACGTTCGGGTATCGATTTAAAAAAATTTTCATCCTCAGTCTTTTTGAAAGAGGGTGAGATTAAACTTGATAAATTGGCGCTAAATCTGGGTGCATCAACTTTGTTGGCTGACTATATGGCTTTAAATTTTAATACATGGGATGATTTTGATTCATTTGAAGATGAAGTTAAGTTTAACTTGAAGCTTGACAGTTCAATCGTGTCATTAGAAGATATTGCCTTTTTTGCTGGTGATTTAAAAGGAATGAATGATATGGTCAGGATTAAAGGAAATTTCACAGATGTCATAAGTCAATTAAAAATAAATGATTTTGCTCTTGATTTTGGTGAGCAATCGTTTGTGCGAGGAGATTTTGAACTGCCGGATTTTTCAGATTCAGTGGCACAAGAATTTACCCAATTTTTCTCTGATATATATCTAAATTTAGAAGACCTAAAAGCGATTACGATGCCGGATGGAATCGATCCGATATCCATTGATCCATCTATTGAATTGAATAAATATTTGACAGTTTCAAATATGACGATTACTGGGTCTGAGCAAGATTTTGATTTCACTTTTGATGAGTTTAGATCTGATTTGGGAGCGCTTAATTTACCTGGGTCCATGAATTTCTTAATGGATTCAAGTCGTATTAAAATTGCACCGTCTAACGATAACACCACAGCCCTTTTTATTAAAGATTTTCATCTTGGAAGATTTTTGAGTGAAGAGTTACTAGGCAATATATCAGGAAGCATACAACCAATTGTGGAGATTTCAAATCGTGGAGATGTATCGTTGAAGCTTAACCCCTCCAATATTACAAATATTGGTTTTAACGATTATAACATTTCTCAAATAGACATTTTAGAAGGATCATTTAAAAACAACTTGTTGAAAGTAGGTATTAAGATTAATGACAAGAATTTAAAACTCGATATGTCTTGCGAGGTAAACATAGGAAATAGACAGCAAATCAATGGTCAACTCAATGTCGATATGGCAAATTTAGATGCTCTAAATTTCACCTCAGACTCTTCCATTGTCTCTACTTCAATAGATATCGCAATAAACGAAACAAAAAAATCCCAATATGAAGGTGATATAGTAGTGTCAAATATTGACTATTATCGTGGCGCAGATACGCTTTTAATACCCTTGTCGACCATTTCAATATTGAATAGTCCAGATAACGAACATTATACGCTAAAAAGCGATATCGTTGATCTTGAAATAAAGGGTGTTTTTGATTGGGGAAATTTATTTAATGATTTTACAGAAGATTTGGCCAAGGTCTTTCCGTCGATTATGGTGGGAGGCGAACATTCCAAGAGAAAATCGAAAAATAGCGTTTACAACGATATTACTTTTAACCTCCTTACCAAGGATATGGAAAATGTCTTTGGTTTTTTTGCTCCGCAGCTAGAAATTCAAAATGAGACAGGTCTTACAGGAAAATACAATTCTAAAGATGAATACCTTGACATTGTTTTTAGGTCTCCATACATCTCTTATGGTGACGTTATTGCGAAAGACATTTATGGCACCCAAAGTATCAGCAATGATAGTATCTTTTGCGATTATGTGGTTGAATATATCACCTATAATGATTCTCTTAAATTTAATCAAATTGAGTTTCTTACTGAAGGCACAAATGGTGTTTTAAATTCTAATCTTTCTTGGGCGCCAAGTACTGAAGAGGAATCAAGTATTAATTGGGATACGCGAATATATGACAATGACCATCTCGAAGTGATTTTAAAACCGTCATTTTTCTCTTTGGACGGAAGGTCTTGGAGCATTGTTAAAGAATCAGACATCTCGATTACTTCAGAGGACATTCATATTAGTAAGTTTGAGTTAAAACGCGAGGAACAGCTTATTGAAATAAATGGATGTCTATCTGAAAATGATTTTGATGAACTCAGGGCCGAATTTGATAACATTGATTTATCTGAAATTGGACTGATTTTAGGTTTAGAGAATCAACTTACGGGAAAGCTTTCTGGATGGGGATCACTTTCAAATCCATATTCTAACTTACAGTATATGGGGGATCTTTCTTTAAATGGATTTTATATTGATGAGCATGAAATTGGTGACCTTTTGGTTCAAACCAATTGGGATGCTGAGTCTCGAGGTGTTGTATTGCAGGGGGAGTTGGATGTGAATAATATTCAAACGTTTAATTTTTCTGGTTCATATATGCTTGAAAGTGATTCTCTTGATGTTTACTTAGATTTTGTTGATACCGACATCTCATTTGTAAATGCATTTGTTGATCCTACCGAGGTAAGTGAAATTGCTGGGACATTGAATGGTCGGGTGAGATTAGATGGGAACATTAATGAGCCAAAGTTAAATGGAGGCCTCTCTTTAAAAGATGCTCAGGCAAAAATAGGGTTATTAGGCGTAAAGTATTATTTAGATGGAGCTATTGAAGTATTCGAGGATTTGTTTGCTTTAAATTCAGTGCCGTTTAGGGACGAAGAGGGCAATACAGGCTCTGTTATCGGTTCTATTTTTCATGAAAATTTTAGCAACTGGAATTTTGATGTTCAGCTCAATTTTGAAGATGACATGTCTTCGAGAAAACCGATATTCCCTTTTGATTTAGAACCACTAAATCAGTTTTTAATCCTGAATACAAGCTATCAAGATGGGGATGTTTATTATGGGAAGGCGTATGGTCGAGGTACGGCTAATATTTCGGGATATGCAAATAACATGTCAATTACACTTGATGTCGAGACGCGAGAAGGAACTCGTATTAATTTCCCTATGTATGGTATCTCTGAAATTGAAGAGGATTTCGATTTTGTAAGCTTTCTTAGTGATAGTATCTCTAAATCTTTTAAGGATAATAAAACGGATTTGACAGGATTAGATTTAGACTTGAATTTCCGTGTTACACCCAGTGCCAATGTCAAAATCATCTTTGATCCAGATATTGGAGACCAAATTGTTGCAACGGGTTCTGGAGATTTAAACATGACACTTGACCAGTATAACGAGATTAATTTGACAGGTAATTATGAAATTTCAGGTGACAGCAAGTACAATTTTGCCATGGGTATTATCAAACAAGATTTTGATATTGAATCAGGTTCATCTCTCACATGGACGGGTGATCCTTATAATGCAAATATTGATCTGGTTACGTCATTTAGGATGAAAAAAGTATCACTGGTTGATTTGAGTCCTGAACAGATAGATAATTCCTTGACCAGTCAAGATATTGTTTGTTATTTAAATTTAGACGAAACGCTTCTTAAACCCGAAATATCCTTTGATATCAAATCTCCCAATGCTCCTGAGACTGGTAAAGGTCTAATAGAAAGGGTCGTTAACGACGAAGATGAACTGAGTAGACAGTTTTTCTCATTACTCTTGTTGAGGAAATTTCAGCCTTTAAAAGGAACGATAACTGCAGGAGGGTCTGCTGCAATTGATGTAGCCGAGTCACAAATAAATGCATTGTTGGGTCAGGTTTCTCAAAATTACGACCTCAATGTGAATAGTGCATTGGATGAAATATTTGGAGAGAATTCATTAGAGTTCGGAGTTTCAAAATCATTTTTAGAGGATCGCTTAATTATTTCAGGAAGTTTTGGAATAGAAAATAGGGCAGAATTTGATGCTCAGCAGGAAGAGGATGCTTTTAAAGCCGGATTTATCGGTGATGTTTTTGTTGAATATTTAATTAATCAATCGGGAACTTTTAGAGCAACTGCATTCAATCAGTCAAATTCTAATACCTTAAATGAAAATGCAGGGGCGTTTACTCAGGGTGCTGGTATTTCTTATCATGAAGATTTCAATAATGCCAAAGATTTTAAGTTATTACAATACTTTTTTGATATTTTCAGACCGAAGAATAAAAAGAAGTATCCCATAAAGAAGAAAAAGAAACAAACGAGAATTGAATAATATTTAAATTATTGAAATGAAAAAAGTCTTAATTGCCAATAGAGGAGAAATAGCCCGTAGAGTGATTCGAACGCTCAAAAAAATGAATATTGAGAGCGTGGCTATCTATTCTGATGCAGACACAGAGGCTCCACATGTTTATGAAGCTGATTATGCATTCCATATTGGTGAGAGTCCCTCTTCTGACAGTTATTTGAGAGAAGATCGGATTCTTGAGCTGTGTAAAAAAGAGAATATTGATGCCGTACATCCAGGATACGGTTTCTTGTCTGAAAATGCCGAATTTGCAATTAAACTAAAAGACATTGGCGTCAAATTGATTGGTCCTTCTGCTTCATCAATGGATGTAATGGGAGATAAGTTAAAGGCAAAACAGGCGGTTAAAGCCTTTAATGTCCCTCTTGTTCCCGGTGTTGATGAGGCCATTTCTGATATTGAAGAGGCAAAAACGATTGCAAAAGAAGTGAAATACCCTATTTTAATCAAAGCCTCTGCGGGAGGTGGTGGCAAGGGAATGCGATTGGTAAATGCCGAAAGTGAGTTTGAAGAACAGATGCAGATGGCTCAAAATGAAGCGCGTTCATCTTTTGGCAATGATGCGGTTTTCATTGAAAAATTCGTTGATAAACCGAGGCATATCGAAATTCAGGTCTTTGCTGATCAATTTGGTGAGGTCGTTTATTTATTTGAACGGGAATGTTCAATTCAGAGAAGACACCAAAAGGTTATTGAAGAAGCACCTAGCGTTATTCTTAGTCCTGAGATTAGGTCTAAAATGGGCGAAGCCGCTATTGCTGTTTGTAAAGCATGCAATTATGAGGGTGCAGGTACTGTAGAGTTTTTGATGGATGCTGATTTGAATTTTTATTTTCTAGAAATGAATACGCGATTGCAGGTTGAGCACCCAGTTACTGAAGAAATTACAGGATTAGATTTGGTGGAGTGGCAAATTAGAATTGCTCGAGGTGAAAAACTTCCAAAATCTCAAGAGGAGCTAAAAATAAATGGTCATGCTATTGAAGTAAGGGTGTATGCAGAGGATTCTTTAAATGGTTTTGTTCCAGACATTGGTACACTTCATAAATATATTAGGCCAACAGGTCCTGGCATTAGGGTTGATGATGCTTTTGAGGAAGGAATGGATATTCCGATTTATTATGATCCGATGATCGCTAAACTGGTCGTTTGGGCGGAGAACAGAGATGCTTGCATTGAAAAGTGTATTGCTGCGATTAAGGGTTATCAGATATCAGGCGTAAAAACCACATTAGATTTTGGACTATTTGTTTTAAAACACGAGTCATTCAGGAGTGGTGATTTTGACACAAATTTTATAAAAACACATGTTCCGGAACCTAAAGTAATTCCAAATTCAATGAAAGATGAATCTGATGCTCTACTTGGATCATTAAATGAAATCTGGAATGATCTGGTCAAAAGGAAAAACGCGGATTTCCAATCTCAGAAAATCACAGAATCTTGGAAGAATCAAACAAATTCATAAAATGTTTGATTTAGAGATAATATTTAGACAAAACAATTAATTTTGCGTACAAATCACAAAGAATGAATTTACACGAATACCAAGGAAAATCAATTTTAAAAAGTTTTGGAGTTGCTATACAAGAAGGGATAGTAATTGACAAACCTGAAGACGCTGTTTCTGCTGCAGAGAAATTAAATAAAGAAACAGGAACAACGTGGTTCGTTGTAAAAGCCCAAATTCATGCCGGAGGTAGAGGAAAGGGTACAGTTAGTGAAACCGGTTCGCATGGAGTGGTTATTGCCAAAGGAATTGATAAGGTAGAAGAAAAAGTTAGAGGAATTCTAGGAGGTCATTTGGAAACCCTACAAACCAATGGTGTAGCAAAAAAAGTAAATAAAGTTTTAATAGCTCAGGATGTATATTATCCAGGCCCTTCAGAAATCCAAGAATTCTACATGTCTGTGCTACTTGATAGAGATCATGGTAAAAATGTAATTATCTATTCTACTGAAGGAGGAATGGACATTGAACATGTTGCAGAAAATACACCAGAAAAAATATTCAAAGAATTTATAGATCCGCATCTTGGAATTCAAGCTTTTCAAGCTAGGAAAATTGCATTTAATCTCGGATTGTCGGGTAATGCATTTAAGGAAATGGTAAGGTTTGTAAAGTCTTTGTATAAAGCATATGTTGGTATTGATGCTTCAATGTTTGAAATCAATCCATTGTTTAAAACAGCAGATGATAAGATAATTGCAGTTGATTCTAAAGTTACGCTTGATGGAAATGGTTTGTTTAGACATCCAGATTATGAAGCGATGAGAGACAAGTCAGAAGAAGATCCAACAGAGGTTGAAGCTGATGAAGTTGGGCTTAATTTTGTAAAACTAGATGGTAATGTTGGGTGCATGGTAAATGGCGCGGGACTAGCTATGGCCACTATGGACATTATAAAACTTTCGGGAGGTAATCCTGCCAATTTTCTTGATGTAGGTGGTACGGCTAATGCAGAAAGAGTTGAAAAGGCTTTTCATATCATTTTAAAAGACCCCAATGTAAAAGCAATTCTAATCAATATATTTGGTGGAATCGTTCGATGTGATAGAGTAGCACAAGGAGTTGTTGATGCATACAAGAATATGGGAGAAATCCCAGTTCCTATTATTGTAAGACTTCAGGGTACCAATGCGGTGGAGGCTAAAAAATTAATAGACGAATCAGGATTAAATGTACATTCTGCTGTTTTGCTTCAAGAGGCTGCTGATAAGGTAAAAGAAGTTTTATCCTAAGGATAAATCATTTCCGCATTTAAAATGTCCTTTTGGACACGTCTTATGACCGTGTAATCCACAAGGTTTGCAATCTAAATGATCAACTTCAATGATCTTCGAGTCATCTGAAAGTGGTCCAAATCCGAATTTCGGTGAAGTAGAGCAATAGAAAACGGTCACTGGAGCATTTACTGCAGATGCCAAATGTAAAGGGGCAGAATCATTTACATAATTTCTTTTGGCATTTTTCATTAAACCGGCTGATTGAATCAAAGAGAGCTTGCCACATAAATTTGTGACGTCGCGGTTTTTGAATACATTTTTTATTTTTTGGCTTTTCTCAAAATCGTCAGGACCACCTAGAAGAAAGATATGACAATCTTCACTTCTCAACTTCTCTATGAGCGACTTCCATATGGAAAAGGGTGCTTCTTTGGTTTTCCAAACCGATGCAGGAGCCAAGCAATAATAGGTTTTTGATTGATAGACCAAAAGTTCATTGTGAATCTCTTCAGTGATATCAATGTGAGGCCTTCTTACCGTTTCAGTTATAAGATCTTCAATAATAGACAGGTTGCGGTCCACCTCATGAATTCCATTCTCTATGTTGTGATCGAATTTTTTATTGTAAAAAAATGAAAATGGGTTTTTCCCAAATCCTCTTTTTTCTTTTGCTTTACATAATGAGGTTATAATACCTGAAGATGCAAAGCGATGCAGATTGATAACCGTATCATATTCATTTTCTCTAAATTTTTTAATAAGCGAAATGATAGATTGTATTTTTTTGGATTTGTCTAAAGTAAATACTGCGTTAATGTTTCTATTGTTTTTTAAAACCGAGCTATTTTCTTTTTTTACAAGAATATCTATTTGATTTTTAGAATCACTTTTTTTAAGAGATTCTATTAAGGGGGTAGCCAAAATAACATCTCCAATAAAAGCTGTTTGAATGATTAAATATTTTTTAGCCATTTAGTCAATTAATGAAACAAACCCTTTTCTAACCATAACAATTCCATCTTCATCTTCAGCTTCAAATATGTAGACATAAACATCATTCGTCGCTTTTTTACCATTGCTTAGAATGTTGCCATTCCACCCTTCATCTTTATCATAAGATTCAAATACCAATTGTCCCCAACGGTTAATTATTGATAGATGATAGGTGGCGAAATTCACGTTAGATACGACTGGCTTAAATATAGGATTGATGCCGTTAGGCGTGAAGGCGTTAGGAATGTAAATTTTGGGACTGTACAATAAGCACAGCTCGTTGGAAGAACTGATTTCAGAGAAGTTATAGGTATTAAAAACTTCAATTGCTTCAACACGATAACATATTTTTCCATCAGAACCCAATCCATTGACATCATCAATATAGCTCAGTTCTGTTTGATCTAAAATTACAATCGGGTTTGGATCGTATATGTTATTGATTGATCTGTAAATATGGTATTCGAGAATACCACCATCAAATCCTTCATAAGCGGACCAATTTAAGGTATTTATCATGTCGTAATCTTCAGCAGATCCCTCAAGATATATGGTCTTATTGGTATTGGCATATGTACCTTCGGTTCCACAACTATCAATATATTTTGTCCTATATTCCCAGGATTGATAATTCGGGTTTGATTCCTCATCGAGAAAGAACACTTCGTTCCCATTGGCATCGCTTCTGCCTATTTCTTCATATGCGCCACTCAGATTTCTTCTTTGAAAGATAATTTCAGTTATGCCAACGGATTCATCGATATAATCATAAAGCTCAATCATGTCATCATTTACTGTAGCAAGTTTGAAGTAATGAAAAGCTGGTTGCCCTGGAGTGGGAACAAAAAAGAATGAAGGACTAGAAAAAGCACCATACCCATCCGCAAATACTGCGTTTATAAAAATCGTGTAATTTTGATTACCAATTACGGGTATTCGAACACTAGTATCTTGGCTGATTTCTTCCAGATTCCAATTGTCGTCTACTAGGCTCCAGATTTCATAAAATTCAACCGGCCTTCCTATGTAGGGCGTCCAAAATATATCTGCTTCTTGGTCACACATGTATACATCGGCTGTGGATATCATAGATGTATTAATACTTGATTTGGCTGAGGTTTGAAAAGTAACCGGAACGTTATTTGTGTAGCACGAATCAAAAGCCGCAACCGAATAGGAGTAGGGGCCAGCACTTAAATCTACAGTATGGCTGTAGTTGACATTTGATATTCCCCAAACGGTATCAAGTTCGAATAATATCCCATTAACATCGAAAGTATAAATGACATATCCGTAGGTGTCATTTTGATAGTTTTGATCCCATTGAATGAGCATGTTATTTGTGACAGTGTCAATACCCACAGATAATATTGTAGGTTTATCAGGAGTCAGCATATCTTCAAAATCGTCTCCTACTTTATTAGATGAGAAAGCGCAAGTTGATGTTGGTAAAACAATTTGATATTGAAGAAAGGCTTCGCAAATGTCAATGGTGTCTTTATAGCTCGTTATATTATAATCAACACTATCAATTAGGGTCAATGTTCCTATTGGGTATTCTCTATAAATGTGTGAATACGCATTGTAATAAGGATCATAATCCATATTTGGATTGTTCCAGCTTAATAAGGCAGTGCCGTTACCTGGATTGTTCAGGTTTAAATATATGTTTCTTACCGTGTCCGAATATTTTTGTGTATTTCCGCAAATACCGGATTTTGCCGATAAATAATAATCATGTGCAGCATTTACACCATTAATTACATAATTGTCAATATTAATATCAGAAATGTTGGCGATTAATCCATCTTGAATTGAATAAACACCGTAGTCAACAAATGATCCATTTGGGTCAATAATTGAATTCCAAAATAGTGTGATGTTGTCACTATCGTCTGTTTGGATACAGTTAATTTTTGGAGCGTCAAGAATCCCTGAATTGTATACGTTAATTCGAACTGTGGCGTAGGTTATTTTAGGTACCTGACAGAAATTATCCTGAACTTTAAAAACAAAATCATAAGGAATAACATCTGCCGCTTCTCCAAATTGATTAATTAAATGATCGCATGTTGTTTGCCATGAGAATAATGCATTTGCTGTTTGAGGTGCAATGATAGGAGGCACGCTATTCAGTGTTGCACAAGGCTCAATATCACACCCTAAATCTGATGTGTAATTTGCACCAAAAAGAGGACCCGATGCAGTGATGATCACATTTTGATTAGAGCCGTCTTGAAGTAAGTCAAAATCATTAGCCACCAAATCGAATGAAATCAAATCACCAGCTATAATGTCAACTTCAAATGAATTTCCTGAAAATGGAGGGGTAATCACAGGTGCATCATTGGCGCTGGAGCAAGGCAATACAACTACTTGCATCTCTCTTTCAACTTCCGATACTAAAACACCTTGTCTGTAGGACTTAACTAATATTTTAATATTGTAATTACCTGAAGTATAGCTCGTGAAAATGAGCTCCCCAGTCGCGCTGTTGATGGTCGCTTCTATATTATTTGGATCATTAATTAGACCTGGAGTTGGGGATGTGAAAGAAAAACCATTTTCAAATGGAACAGGAATAGGATTGTTGGGAGGGTCATATATTCCAGTTGGGAAATGATCGTATGGGATACCAAACTCAAATAGCATTGAGTCTAAGTCTGGATCTACAGCATTCATGTTATATCTGTATTCAGATCCGGCACATGTTACGAAGTATGGTGATTGCAAAAATTGAGGAGATGAATCTGTACAGGCATTAATGGTACTATTGGGTGACGGAAACATTGTTGCCGCTATTGTGATACCATATGAGGATGGGTCATTAATATTTGTGAGGGCATTACTTCGAGAGAAGTTTTCATAAGTAAATATCCATCCTTCGTTCGGAGGCGTACCGGCAAGAATGATATCACTGCGGTAAACGACTTGCTCTATCGCTCCAGATCCATTTCCTCCCGCACTACCTATTCCACACTCAAGCATTGGCGGCGAACCGACAACTTCAGTACAGCTCGGAGATATATCAGCTCTTGAAACAAAATCTAATGTGATTTGACTAATAGATGGATGATTCCATACTCGGACCGTTTCTGAAACTACATTTACCTCAGCTCCATTACAGTCCCTGTAAAAAACCAATTCAAAAGTATACACTCCTCCAGCTCCACATCTCCATGTAAGCTCACCACCCATGACATGGGAAGCCGACACCATGTTGGATGTGAAAATCATGAATATTAAAAAAGCGAACTTTTTCATAATAGGTTAACGAGGAATAATACGTAGTATTATAACGGAAGTGACAAAATAAAGTTGCTAACCGGCAGATACAATGGACAGGGAGTCCCATTGAAGATACTTTTTCGAAATAGATTTTAACTCTTCGGTTTGAATTTGATGGATGCGTTCAATATAACGATTGTAGAATTCCATATCCAAAGAATACGCGTCAACACTGAGAAACAAGTCCATCATGGCATAAGGACCATCTGCCGATTTTAGCATTTGGCCCAAAAGATAATTTTTAACCAGTTCCATTTCACTTTTATCTATAAATTGGGTGTTTAGCAATTCGATTTCTTTTTTTATTTCGTTCAAAGAGGCTTCCCGGTGCTCTGTTCCGACCTCAGAGCCAATAATAAAATACCCTGAACCACCCGTTTCTGCCAAGGTTGATCCAATTCCATAGGTATAGCCTTTGTCTTCACGAATATTCTTCATTAGTCTGCTTCCAAAATAATCCCCTAGAACCGTGTTTAAAATGGAAAAATCAAAGAAGTCATCATGGGTTTTGTTAAACATGGTTTTTCCAATACGAAGAGCAGATTGTACTGCAGATTTTTTTTCTTCATGGAATACCCCTGGAGCATTACAGAAACTTTTAAAATAAGTCATTGGTGATGATATGCAGGAGGGTTTGCAACGTTCTGTGATTTTTATAATTTCTTTACTGTCCAGATTACCCACCACGGCTATTTTATAGAGCCCGTTTTTAATCCATTCATCGTGAAAATCGACAATTTCTTTTTTTGAAATGGTATCGAAATCACTTATCTGTACAAGCTCATCATATGGCGTATTGAAAAATATTTTCTCTTGAAATTTTCTTTGGGCAGTAAATCCCACCTTTGCTGAGTTGATTTTAAACCTTTCTCTTTTTTCTGTTATTTTCTCCGCTATTTCTTTGTCGGGGAAAATAGCGTCCTGAATGGAATCATAAATCAAACAAAAAGCTTCAAAAATATTGTTCTTTAAGGCAAAAATAGAAATCAATACGCCTTCGTGTGAGAGGCCAATATCAAAATAGGCGCCCAGTTGATCAATTTGATTATGAATTTCGGTTGAGCTCCTTTGTTTTGTGCCAGATAGTAATAGTGATGAGCATATAGAAACAATTGCGTTTCGATCCTTTCTTAATCCCGCATCAAAATATAAATCTATTCTTGAAGTTTCATTCGGCACATCCTGCATCCATAACAATTTCACTGATTCATTTATACACAATTCCTGGGGCTTAACAAAACTGATCTTTTCTATTTTTTGAGTGGTCGGTGCAGTATTTCTATTTAGCATTATTACAAACTTTTAATAATGAACAATTCGTTTTTACAAAGGTGTTTTTGGCAAATGAAATCAGATCAATAGCCTCTATTTTTTGATAAATTAAAGCATCTTCATTGATGCCATTCGCGTCACCTAATAACTCAAAAAATGAAAGATTGATGGAGCGATTTAAAAGGCCTTGTTCTTGAAACGCTTTGGAAGTACTTATTTTATTTTTTATTCCTATTAATTTTTCGGCATATATACCTGACTCTTTTATCTCATTAAGTATTCGCCATAATTGATCATCTAATTGCTCAAAACTCACCCCCTCAGCCAATTTCCCACTTATGACAAACAATCCATCATCTAGAGAGCCAGTTATAAATGCATTGATTTCAGTAACCAACTCAAGTTCCTTTTTTAATGAAATATTTAAAACAGATGAATTGTCTTTTCCTACAGCATCACTCATGATGTCCCCTAAATAGTAATCTGAACTCTTGCGCGGACCCATATTAAAAGCATAATAAAAAGCATTGGCAGGAACATCTCGATTTATGCTTTTGATTTTGAATGCTACTTGTTTGGGTTCTTGAGGATTGATTCTTGCGGGTTTAAGTCCACCCGGAATTCCTCCAAAATAGGTTTCAATTTGTTTCCGAATTTTTGAATTATCGTAATTCCCAGAGACACACAAAATAGCGTTTGATGGATGGTAATGTTTTTTGAAAAACGATTTAACATCGCTCATAGTTGCATTCTCAATATGAGAAAGATCTTTCCCAATAGTTGCCCACTTATACGGGTGCTTTTCATATGCCAATGGTCGTAATTCTAACCAAACATCACCATATGGTTGGTTGAGGTAGCGCTGTTTAAATTCTTCAATCACCACATTTCGTTGTACTTCAAGACTTTTTTCAGTAAAAGCCAATGACAACATTCGATCACTTTCCAACCATAGTGCCGTTTCAATGTTTTGAGCTGGAATTATTTCGTAATAATTTGTGATATCATTACTAGTAAAGGCATTACTTTCACCTCCAGCTTTTTGTAATTCTTTATCAAAATCTAAAATGTTTATTGATCCTCCAAACATGAGATGTTCAAACAGGTGGGCAAACCCTGTTTTTTGTTCGCTTTCATCTCTGGCACCAACATCATATAATGTGTTTACAACCACCATTGGAGTGGTTTTGTCTTGGTGCAATATCACGGTTAAACCATTTGAAAGTTTATATCGTTGAAATTCAACCATAGTTATAATTTAAAATCAGTTAATTGTCTTTGAGCAATTTGGAATTCCTTAATAATTTGAGAAACGATTTCTCCTGCAGGTAATATTTCGTCAAGCATACCAGAAACTTGACCGATTTCAAGCTCACCATCTTTTAGATCACCAACGTACATGCCTTTCTTGGCTCTCCCTCTGCCCAGTAACTCTTTAATTTCTTCCTTCGATGCCTTGTTTTGATATGCATTTTCGATTTCATGAAAGAAATCATTTTTAATTAAACGAACCGGTGTCAATTCTTTTAATGTAAGCTTGGTGTCTCCTTCTTTACAGTCTAGAATGGCATTTTTGAAATTAATATGCGCACTTGACTCCTTACTTACTACAAATCTAGATCCAATTTGCACGGCATCTGCACCAAGAGCAATACAGGCAAGCATCGATCTGCCTTCTGCGATTCCTCCAGCAGCAATTACAGGAATCGAAACCGCTTTTTTGACCATTGGAATAAGGCATAATGTGGTTGTTTCATCATGTCCGTTATGTCCGCCAGCTTCAAATCCTTCCGCAACAACAGCATCTACTCCAGCTAGCTCTGCTTTTAAGGCAAACTTGACGCTCGATACTACATGAACAACCGTTATTCCTTTCGATTTTAATAGAGGGGTGTATGTTTTAGGATTGCCAGCTGAGGTGAAAACAATAGGAACCTTATGCTTTATAATTGTTTTGATGTGTTCTTCGATGTTGGGATACAACATAGGGAGATTTACGGCAAAAGGCTTATTTGTATTGATTTTACATTTTTTTATTTGTTCATCTAATACATCAGGATACATTGACCCAGATCCAATTATCCCTAATCCTCCCGAATTTGATACGGCAGATGCCAATTCCCAACCTGAGCACCAGATCATACCTGCTTGAATTAATGGATATTGAACTTTAAAAAGTGTTGTGATTGCTGTACCCATGTGGTGAATTTTAATTTCCAAAAACGAAAATAATTAATTATAATCTATCCCACTCAAAAGCCATGTACAATAAAATATTTTTTTGAATTATTTTGTTGTATCTTAGCCTATACTAACCTACTCACATGAAGACGATAATTTTTCTCATCATTTGCATTTTAGTTGGTCCTCAATTTCTAAAAGCACAAGAACTTTCAATTCATGATATTGATCATCACGATCATACTCATGATTTTAAAAGGTCAAACCTATTGGAGAATAAGGGGCAATGGCCTTCTCCAGTTCTTTTTCAATCGTCAATTGATGGTGGAAAAGTATGGGTGCAACAAAACAAGTTTGTTTACCATCTTCAGGATTATTCGTCCATGCATGAAAACCATGTAAATTTTGATGTTAATGCAGGTAATGAAATAAGAGAGCATCTTGTTCATTTAAATTTTGTAGGAAGTAATCAAATATCGTCAATTGAAAAGCATGATGAAAGCTCTTTTTATTTTAATTATTTCAAAGGAAGTGATCGGTCGAAATGGGCTTCTAATGTTCATTCTTATGGTAATTCGATACTAAAAAATATATACAATGGAATCGATTTAAATGTTCAAAATAAGGATGGTGTCTTTAAATATGAGTTTTTAGTTGCTCCATATCAATCACACGATATAATTCAATTGAATTATGCAGGTCAAGAATCGATTACTTTAAATTCAGCAGGTGACCTAGAAATTACAACAAAACTTGGTAAAATATTCGAAGAGCATCCATATGCATATCAGCTCGTTGATGGTAATAAAATTGAAGTGCCTTGCGACTTTATTTTAAATGGAAATAATGTTTCATTTCATTTAGGTGATTATGATGAAAGTAAATCATTAATCATTGATCCCGTGCTCATATTCGCAACTTATAACGGAGCTTTTTCAGACAATTTCGGAATGACAGCTACCTACGGTTATGATGGCTCTGCATTCGCCGGAGGAATGGTTTATGGAAATAATTACCCAATGCCAAGTGGAACATCTTATGACATTAACTCGAATTTCACAGTTCTCAATGGAGCTTATGGCGTGACAGATGTATTTATCACCAAATACTCTCCAGATGGAGCGAATATGTTGTGGAGTACATTTTTAGGAGGAGGTAACAACAATGCTGGAACAGAAGCTGCACACAGCTTAATTTGTGACCTTAACGATAATATTTACGTTTTTGGTTCAACATCAAGTGCGGACTTTCCAACAAGTGCAGGAGCGTATGATGCAACGCACAATGGAGGAACGGCAGCGCAATTGTCTTTTAATGGAGTGACCCACGATAATCAAGGAGTCGATTTGTATGTCTCAAAGTTTAGCGCTGACGGAACAACTTTAATGGGCTCAACTTTTGTAGGAGGATCTGGTAATGACGGGATGAATTATGAGGCTGCATTGTTGCCCTATGACAATGTCGGTGCTTACACAGGGATAGTTTCGAATTACGGTGATCAATTTCGCGGAGAAATTACACTTGACGCTTCAAACAATGTAGTTGTGGCATCATGTACAAAATCAACGAATTTCCCAACTATCAATGCATTTCAAAATAACAACGCTGGTAACCAAGATGGTGTTGTATTTATGCTTTCTTCAGATTTTAGCCAGTTGTTATTCTCTAGTTATTATGGGGGCTCTCAGGATGATGCTTGTTATTCAGTTAAAATGGATTTGAGTGGAAATGTGGTGTTTGCCGGGGGGACAGAATCAAATAATATTCCTGGTACCGCAAGTGGTTTTCAGCCTAATAATGGAGGAGGGTCAACCGACGGTTTTGTTGTAAAAGTTCCTTCCGGTGGAAGTAGTATTATCAATGCGAGTTATATAGGAATGAACCAATATGACCAGGTGTTTTTTGTTGAAATTGATCGTATTAACAATGTATTTCTTCTGGGTCAATCAGTTGGGGGGAATTTCCCCATCAATAATGCGACATATTCAAACGGTGCAAGCAGTAATTTTGTAATCAAATTGGATTCTTTACTTTCAACAAATTTGGCATCTACAAGATTTGGAAATGGTAGTCCAGATATACATATATCACCTGCCGCATTTCTTGTTGACAATTGTGGTAATATTTATATTTCAGGTTGGGGTGCAAATATTCTTCAGGCAACCCCCCTTAATAATATGCCTGTTACTACAGATGCTTTTCAAGGAACACCGGCCAATGGATTTGATTTTTATCTAATGGTTATGAAGGCAGATATGTCCAATATTTTATATGGATCTTATATTGGTGGACCCCAATCCGATGAACACGTAGACGGGGGAACCTCTCGGTTTGATAAGAATGGAATTGTATACCAATGTGTTTGCGCAGGGTGCGGTGGCAATGATGATTTTCCAACCTCTGTTGGCGCATTTTCATCGGTTAACAATAGTTCAAATTGTAACGCGGTGGTTTATAAATTTGATTCGGGATTATTGCCACTCGCAGAATTTACTGTAGACCAGACCATAGGTTGTAATGATTTCACAGTGGCTTTTGACAACACTTCTTCAGCAAGTGATACTTATTTATGGGATTTTGGTGACGGTGTTTTAGACTCTACAACATACAACCCTGTGATTACTTACACAGAAGCAGGTACTTATGAAATCAACCTTTTTGTTACTGATAGTATATGTCAGCTTACGGATACGGCCCAAATCATAGTTGTCGTCATTGACTCTGTAATTGCCGAAGTTATTGATCCTATAAGCATATGTAATAATGATCCGTTTGATATGTCTGTTAATACCTATGGAACGGGTAACACATTTATTTGGTCTATTAATCCTGACTTTTCAAACCCTCTTAATAATCCTTCTGATTCGGTCATTACAGTATTCAATGAGGGTGTTTACTACATTCAGGTGAGTAATGGATTTTGTACGACACAAGACACTGTAAATGTCCAATTTAATGTTCCACCCGAAGCAGAATTCGTATTAACCGATACTATCGGCTGTTCGCCTTTGTCGGTGAATTTTGACAATCTATCAGTGCAAACCAGTTATTTCTTATGGGATTTTGGAAATGGGAACATAGATTCAACCAATTTTGAGCCTGAAATTGAATACAGTACACCAGGAACGTATAATGTTTCATTATACATTTACGATTCGATTTGTGGTGTTTCAGATACAACCGAAGCCGTCATTACCGTCGTTCCAGATGTAAGTATTTCTGTTTTAGATTCTATTTTTATTTGTGACCAACCAAATGCTACACTAATAGCAAATTCTAATGGTAGTGCATCGAGTTTTATATGGTCAGACGTCCCTGACTACTCAAATGTATTGAACGCACCCGTCGATTCAACAGTAATCATTTCAGCTGCGGGCACCTATTATATTGAAATAAGTAACGGATATTGTACAATCAACGATAGTGTTCATGTTGATTTTAGTGAGCCCGTAATTTCAGATTTTTCTCTTGATAATAATCAAGGATGTTCACCAATAGTGGTAAACTTTACAAATAATTCTTTATTCGACTCGGATTTTATGTGGGATTTTGGAAATGGAGTCCTTGATTCAGTAAATTTTGACCCTTCAGTAACTTTTGTTAATGATGGAGTGTTCGAGGTCATACTTTATGTTTATGATGATATATGTGGTGTATTTGATGCTGATACAGCTCTGGTCACGGTAACACCTCAGCCAACAATTGATTTAATTGATGTTGTCGAACTGTGTGTTCCTACACCCACTACATTGAGTCCGGTAACGACTGGAGGAAATCAGTTTATTTGGTCTTCGGATAATGTGTTTTCAGATACGCTTAATAGTGATTTAGGCAATCCAAATGTGGTCATCGATATTCCAAATGCAGGATATTATTATATTGAAGCAAGTAACGATGATTGTTTGATTATTGATAGTGTGCTGTTTGTTTTTATTGAGCCTGAACTCTCTCTATTTTCAGAAGATTCAATTTGTGTTGGAGATCTTATTGACGTTACAGTGACTAACCTGAATCCATCTATTGCTCTTGATTATGAATGGCAACCGGCCTCTATTTTAATTAATTCAGGTAATTCTTCTTCTGTTCAGGGGAGTCCAACATTTTCTCAATATATTTATATTACGGGTACTTCTCCTGAAGGATGTATAGTTGAAGATTCAATTTTTATCAATGTTTCGGACATTGATTCGACATTGGTAATCGCAACAGCTTCGGAATATGGTGTACCTCCCGGGGGAACAGTTACCTTATTTGGTTCTCCGTCAGGTTTGCCCTCTTATCAATGGACTCCAGAAACAGGCCTTAATGCCCCTACAAATCAGCAAACAGATGCGGTAATAGAAGAGGACATCGTTTATACCTTATCGGTTTCAGATGGAATTTGTACAAGAGAAGATACCGTAGAAATTAAGATTTACGAAATAATTTGTGAAGACCCTTATGTTTTTGTACCCAATGCATTTTCTCCTAATGGAGATACATATAATGATGTACTTTTTGTTAGGGGATTATATATCGAAAAAGTTATCTTTAGGATCTTTGATCGTTGGGGAGAAATGGTTTTCGAATCAACGGACGTAAGTAATGGTTGGGATGGAAGCTTTAGAGGCGTTCCGTTACAACCAGATGTGTATGACTATTATCTTGATGTGACTTGTGTAGGAGGATTGAAATCAATAGTTAAAGGAAATATAACTTTAATGAGGTAGAATGAAAAAAATTATTACGACAAAATCTGAAAAATTTCTTGAAAAATATTTAAACAATCCGAGCCCGACTGGTTTTGAGTCTGAAGGTCAAAAGATGTGGTTGGAATATATGAAGCCTTATGTGGATGATTATATTGTAGATAATTATGGAAGTGTAGCGGGAATTATCAACCCAGGTAAAAAGTATAAAGTGGTTATTGAAGCACATGCTGATGAAATCTCTTGGTTTGTGCACTACATTACCAAAGATGGATTCATATATTTGATGCGTAATGGAGGTTCCGACCATATGATTGCTCCTTCAAAAAGAGTCAATATTCATACGGATAAAGGAACTGTAAAAGCCGTTTTTGGATGGCCCGCAATTCATATGAGAAAGGGCAAAGAAGAAACGCCAAGTCTTAAAAATATCTTTCTAGATTGCGGATGTAAAACCAAAGAAGAGGTTGAAGCTTTAGGGGTTCATGTGGGGTGTGTTGCTACTTTTGAAGATGAATTCATGATTCTGAACAAGAATAAATATGTTGGTCGTGCACTTGACAATAGAATGGGTGGGTTCATGATTGCCGAAACCGCTCGTTTACTAAAAGAATCAAAAACAGAATTGCCATTTACGCTTTATGTAGTCAATTCCGTTCAGGAAGAAATTGGATTGAGAGGAGCTCAAATGATTGCTCAAAGAATTAAACCAGATGTTGCTTTGGTTACCGATGTTTGTCACGATACCAATACTCCAATGGTAAGTAAAATTGAAAATGGAGATTTAAAATCTGGTGATGGACCAGTCTTAACCTATGGACCAGCTGTTCAAAATAATTTTTTAAAACAAATTATTTCTACTGCTGAAAAGAAAAATATACCTTTCCAACGAGCGGTTGTTTCACGTTCAACAGGAACAGATACTGATGCTTTCGCCTATTCCAATGAAGGTGTGACAAGTGCTTTAATTTCACTGCCCTTAAGATACATGCATACCACTGTGGAAATGGTTCACAAGGATGATGTTGAAAATAGCATTCGAATGTTACTTGAAACAGTAAAGTCTATAAAAAATGGTCAGGACTTCAGGTATTTGAAGTAGACATACTTTTGTGAAGTTATTTTTTCAAAATTAAAAACATGACACCAAGAACACTATTATTCTTATCGATTATTTCGTTATTTGGAAACCACTTAATGGGTCAAGAAGAAAAGGATTCCGAGTTCAAAATAGGATTGGGTGCTTCTCTTTTTAATATTGCCGATTATGAATGGGATTATGAGAGTTCAAGATCAAATGACATCTACATAACGATTGATTTGAATGATAAATTTCGGATAGAACCTAGTATTGGTTTTGCGTTATCTAATTACACGGAATCATTTTCTGCAGGAATTGGTGGATTTGGGAAAAGCATGATCTCTGATTTTAATTTGTTATACGGTTTGAGGTTGGCTTATAATAGCAATGAAATACTAACGGTAGCTCCTACAGTGGCAGGTGAATATTATTTCATCAAACACTTTAGCATAGGATGCGAGGTTCAATTGCGAGGATTGATTTATGAGGGAGAATTGGCTGCATACACAAGGTCATCTCTTCTTGTTCGATTTTATTTTTAGATGTGAGAATTAACTTACTTTTGATAAACGGGTAAACTTTCAAATGAAAAAAACAACTATTCCTACAAATCAACTTATTCGATATGCAATATTGGTTTATTGGTCTATTTTCTGGCTATTTAATATCGTAGACAAGCTCATAGGTGGCAGTCATTTTCTTTGGGTAGGACGTGATCGTTTTGCGCAATTTCAGAAATTTTTTGCTTCTGCAGGATTAGATTCTCCTTTAATTGCTGATTTTGCTCTTGTTATTGCTGCAGGTTTAGAGATTTTTGCATTTGTATTTTTTACTGGTGCACTCATTCATTATTTTAAGAATAGATTTGATTCATCCCGTTCTTGGTTTTTAGCTGGCATCTGTTTTACGCTTATTACGTTTACTATATTTTCCATTGGCGATCATGTTTTTGGTGATCGGTTTGAACTCTTAGAGCACACACTTTTTTGGTTTCTAACGCTTTTCTCGTGGGTTGTTTTTATCCGATTGGAACGCAGCACACCTTCTGATGAGTTGGTAATAAAAAAGAAACAACTTATAGGAGCATCAGTTATATCTGTGATGCTTGTTTTGGTAACTAGTATTTCAATTTTTAATTACAATACAAATTACTTTTCAAGAAGAACTGATGCAATCGAGTCTCAAAAAGTAGGTGACAACATTTATAAGGTTTCGTTTCCATTTCTTGGAGGTAGTACGGTATTTGAAAAAACAATCGATAAGTTCAAAAAAGAAAATCCCTCAAAAAAGATTAATCATATCTACACGGTTCCTAAGGAGTTGAGGTTGAAAAAAGCCGATGCGCTTATTTTTTATATTGTAACGGAGGACAAAGAATGAAAGAAAAAACCATTATAAGATTTTCTATACTTATTTTCTGGACATTTTTCTGGGGCCTTAGTGTTTTGGATAAAATCATTCCAGATGTACATAACTTATGGGTAGGTAAAGACTTTTTTGCGTTGTTTGTTAAGTTTTTTGGTTCTCTTGGACTTAAAAATCCAATTTTTGCAACCATTGCTTTGGCATCGGTTTCAGCTTTGGAAGTAGTCAATTTTGTGTTTTATTTGCTTTCTCTTGTCAATTTTTCACGGGGAAATAATTCTTTAACTGAAAAATGGTTTTTTAGGGCAGTTTTTTCATCACTCACTTTATTTAGCTTGTTTTCAATCGCAGATCAGGTCTTTGGAGATCGTTTTCAATTGTTGGAGCATGGCTTGTTTTGGTTGATCCTCATTGCGTCTTGGATCTTGTTTAAGTACATTTCTAACTCAGATGAAAAGTCATTCTCACTGGGTTTCTCGAAAGATGTAAAGATTGCTGTTATTATTGGCCTATGTTTTACGGTAATTACTTCAATCTCAATTATAGATTTCTCCGATAAGACGTTTTCAAATGTTGATACTCCTGTAACGGGAAAAGAGGTAGTTGATGGCGTATACAAATTTGACTTTCCATTTTTAGCGGACAAGCTGGTTTGGGAAAAAACAATAAATAAATTCAAACAAGACCATCCAGAGCTAAGGGTGAATTATATTTACACAGGTCCTTCAGAGCTCAATTCTAAAAAGAAAACGCATATGCTGTTATATGTTTTCACTGAAAAAAGGGATGTTATATCATTCAAAGAAAAATAACGATTAAACAAATTTGAATTACTACGTGTTCAATCAGTATGTCAAAAACAAAATGGCAAGATTGGATTGAGTTGTCTTTTTCCAGAGTATTTTCTGATAAGAATAAAAATACCATTGAGAGATTTACGATCAATGTGTCGATTTTTGGCTTCATAATACACCTTCTTCTAATCTTAGGAAAGAAATACGATGTCTTTCATTCTAGAATTGATAATATTCTACTTACTGATCCTATTTCCGCTATCTATACTCCATTTTCGATAATATTGATCTATGAGATATATCTCTTGATTCATTATCTTCCCAGGTCCTTTACAACTTCAGTTTCAAAACAATTTGAAATTATCTCTCTCATTGTAATTCGGAGAATATTTGCGGATATTCCTCACATTGAGATCACTGCATCTTGGCTTAATTCACCGAGTAATTTGCAACTTATATATGATTTGATTGGAATTCTAATTCTATTTTTTCTAATCTTTCTTTTTAATAAAAGCCGTAATAAAATTATGCCTTCGCGCCTTACCAATAATCTCCGACGTTTTGTCAATTCTAAACGAGCAATAAGTCTGGTGCTTCTGCCAGTTTTAGCCCTAACGAGTGCATACACATTAATTTCTTGGATTCACATGCAGTTTTTTAGTCCATCTGTAATCAATTCATTCGAGCTCAATGCGATTTTTTACAATGAATTCTTTACGATTTTGATTTTAGCGGATGTCTTTATTTTATTGCTTTCATTTCAGTACACGGAACGATACTCTCAGCTCATTCGAAATACTGGTTTTGTAATTTGTACGATACTCATTCGTTTATCTTTTTCTACAAATGGCTTGACCAATATTGCCTTAATTGTGTCAAGTGTGATCTTTGGATTATTGGTACTTCGAATTTATCAGGCGACGGAGCATTTAGAAGAGAAAATAGCTTGACTTTCAGTTCATTTTAATTCGATTTTCGAAATGGTGGATTAGAGCAATGTTATATTACTTCCATCAACCTTAATAACGTCTCCTGAAATACATTTGGCGCGCCTTCGTAACTCTACTACACCATTTCTTATTACTTCTCCATCATCCACGATCATCTTCGCATGCCCACCGGTTTGAGCGATGCTAAGGGCTTTAAGAAGCGCCATAAGCTCGATGTAATCACCAATTATTTTGAATTCGATTTTATTTTCCATTTAGATCCATGGCTTTTAGAGTATTCATCATTAATGAAGCTATTGTCATAGGACCAACTCCTCCCGGAACAGGAGTAATATAGCTTGTTTTTGGGGCCACCTCTCTAAAATTCACGTCGCCAACCAGTCGCCAACCTCGTTCTCGAGAGGAATCATCAACCCGAGTAGTACCCACATCTATAATTACCGCACCATCTTTTACCATCTCAGCAGTTACAAACTCTGGTTTTCCTATAGCTGCAACTAAAATATCTGCTTGAAGACAAAGCTCTTTTAGGTTCTGGGTGCGAGAATGTGCAAGTGTGACTGTACAATTTCCTGGGTTCGAATTTCTACTTAACATGATACTCAATGGAGTTCCAACAATATTGCTTCTTCCTAAAACGACACAATGTTTTCCCGAAGTTTCAATTTTATTCCTCTTTAGAAGTTCCATGATGCCAGCAGGAGTCGCTGGTAAAAACCCAGGAAGGTTCAATAGCATATTTCCGAGGTTCATGGGATGAAAACCATCCACATCTTTATTTGGACTGATGTGATCTGTTATTTTGGTTTCGTTGATGTGTTTGGGGAGTGGCAACTGAACAATAAATCCGTCAATTTCTTCATCTTGATTGAGCTCTTCCACTTTATTCAAAAGTTCTTGCTCAGTAAGGGTATCTTCAAATCGTATTAATGAGCTTTCAAACCCAATCTCATCACATGCTTTAACCTTTGCTCCAACATATGACATTGAGCCTCCATCATTCCCAACGAGAACAGCGGCTAGATGAGGAATCTTCATGCCTTTTTGTTTTCGACTCGCTACAGCTGTTTTCAACTCTGCTCTAATTTCTTCTGCTGTTGTCTTTCCGTTAAGTCTTTGCATATGGTTTTTTTACAAAGATAATAAGCCTTCTATTTAAGAAGTAGTAATTCATCGTATCTTTGTAAAAAACTATTCAACAATGAAGAATTTATTTATCTCTCTTTTTATTTGTTTTTCTATAACGTCATATGGTCAGGTGGACTTTGACGGATCTGAAATTGGTGTTGAAGTATTTGCAGCTAGGGCTGGTTCTAATGGAGGAACTATGGGGTTTGGATTAAAATATGCAGCTATACTTAATGAAAATTTCATAGTTGGTCCATCTTTACGTTATCATTACACATGGAGCTTTATAGATCCGAATCTTACTCAAGGTTCTAAAGTAAGCGGTAGTTTGTATGGTGGTGGTTTTTTTGCACATGCCAGATATAAGGATGCCCTCTTTGGAGGTGTTGAATTTGAATTGCTTAAAACACCTTTTAATTTTAGTCCAACACTAGGTGAGTTTAAACCCTGGATCGCAACCCTTTTTATTGGAGGTGGGTTTTCTAAATTATATAATAAAGTGAGAATCAACTTGGGTGTTTTCTATGATGTTATCAATGCCGAAAATAGTCCGTTTCGACCTAACTACGCAATTAGAATTAAAAATGCTGAGGGTGGTACTCAGCGTATTCTTCCTATCATCTATCGAATAAACTTCTTTTTCCCAATCGGAACTAAAAAAGAGAAATAAAATGAGAATAGGAATTGTATTATATCCTACGTTTGGAGGGAGT
>ENA-OWPI01001120-OWPI01001120.1-marine-metagenome-genome-assembly--contig:-NODE-1120-length-31514-cov-3.780259_pt1 | contig 31514 bp, 28 predicted proteins | sample MGYA00238138_ERZ651775 | MGnify/ENA primary metagenome ERZ651775 (study PRJEB26906, sample SAMN06265043) | marine metagenome | isolation source: Helgoland LTER site | place: Germany:Helgoland, sampling...
CATTTTGATATAGTCCTGGTGCTACAAAACGCCATATTTGACTTAAAAAGATTGGTAAAGAAACACAAAGTGATATAAAAAAAGCCACCTTAACTTGAGTAAAAAAACCTTCGTGCAATGCAGTATAAATCATTCTTCCACCATTTTCTGATATCTGAGAAGCTAATGGCGCTTGTAAAAAGTTATATACAATATCAGCCAGGTTTTGATTATTTGAAGTAAATTTAATAAAACATAAAAAAAATAAAAAAATAAACGCGCAAAATGAGATTAAAAGTCTATTTCTTAATTCTATAAGATGATCGAGTAACGTCATATTTTGTTCTGACTTTTTTGTCTTTGCCATTATATTCTCGAATATCAAGTATTATTTATTTTTTTATTTTATTAGAACTTAAGTCATTGATTTCATTTAAATCTTTTTTCAAAGATTTCATATTTAATTCATTTTCAACACCTTTAATTTCGTCTATTTCAGAATTATAAGTTGAACTATTTTCTATTTTTGAAATCTCACTTCTTAAGTTTGATATCTCAGATTCATTAGCTAAATCATCTATTCCTGAATGAAACTGAGAAGCCATTGATTTAATTTTTGTAATAAAAGATTTTATAGAACGTAAAACCTTAGGTAAATCTTTGGGACCAACTACTATCAATAAGACAAAAGAGATAAGTAAAAATTCTGGAAAACCAATATCTAGCATTTAAAAACTCTCTAAGAATTATGTTTTCTTTTTTGTAGTTTTTTTAACGACCTTTTTTTTAACAACTTTCTTTTTTGGTTTTTCTGGAATTGTCTCAACGACTTCCTCTTCAACTTCCTTATTTGATTTAACTTGATCTTTAAAGTTTTTTAAACCTTTACCAAAGTCACCCATTATACTTGAAAGCTTTCCCTTACCACCAAAAAGGATAAGCACCACGATTAAAACGATAACCCAATGCCAAATACTAAAAGCACCCATTTTATCTTCTCCCGAAATTATATTCCTAAAAACAATATATTAACATATGTAACATTTATTTCTTAAAAAGACATAAATTATTTTTTAAAAACAAAAATTTGATTTGGGTCAGTCAAGACTTTAACTTTTTCATTAATATGAAAAAAATTTAATCCTGGAATTCTTGCATGAATATGATAATTAGTTTGATTTACCTTTAAAGACAGGTGAATTAAAGTAGAGCCTGCTAACAATCTAGCCTCCATTACATAACCAAAGTATGGTGACACAATAAAACCATTCTCATTTACTATTTCAGACATAGCTTTATTTACGGCATATAATTTAATAGCCTCATTTCTAATTACAATTGTAACTTTATTTTTATTAAGTTTTTTAGAACATTTAAAAGTCCCTAAAACAGTATTTACCAAGCCACCATCCACAGATCCTTCAAATAAATTAATTTCACCAAAAAACTCTGCAATAAAAGCTGATTTAGGACGTAAATATAAATCAATAGGGCTACCAAATTGTTCAACAACACCGTTATTTAAAACGCCAATTTTGTCAGACATAAACATAGCTTCTTCAGGATCATGTGTGACAAGTAAGGCAGATATGTTATGTTCTCTTAAAATATGTAGCATTTGGTCTCTAATTTTTTCTTTTAATCTTGAATCTAAATTAGAGTATGGTTCATCTAGTAAAATAATTTTTGGATCGGATGCAATTGCCCTTACAAGCGCTACTTGTTGTTGCTGTCCACCTGATAATTCGTGAGGAAAACTATCAGACAGTCTAGAAATATTAATTTCATTCATTAAATTTTGAATTTTATTTGTTTGAGCACTTATTTCTTTACTATTCATTCCAAAAAAAATGTTCTGTAAAATAGTTAGATGTGGAAATAATGCACAATCTTGAAAAACATAACCAACTTTTCGTTTGTCTGGACTAAGATGAGTGTTTGAAGAAGAAATTATTTTATCATTTAACTTAATTTCACCTTTTTGAAGTTTCTCAATTCCACTTGCTAATTTTAATAAAGTAGTTTTACCACAACCAGATGGTCCTAACAGAGAAACAACTTCACCATCATTTAGTCTCATAGAGAAATCATTAAGAATATAATTTTTATCATACGAGTGAGATATTTTTATAAATTCAAGCAAAGTAAAACCAATCTAATAACAGTTTTAAAAAATTATTTAGCAGGATCATCTTTAAAAATAATATTATCTTTTTCTAAAAGGCCAGAACTTTTTAAATCATCAATACCAGGGAGATCTGATATATTTTTTAAACCAAAATGATCTAAAAAAGTATCAGATGTTCTCCAAGTTAATGGATTGCCTGGAGTTGACTTTCTTTGACCTGGTTTTATCCAATTTAATTCCAACAAGGCGTCTAAAGTTCCTCTGCTAAAAGAAACACCTCTAATGTTTTCTATTTCTGCTCGAGTTACAGGTTGATGATAAGCAATAATTGCTAAAGTTTCAGAAGCAGCTCTTGATAATGGTCTAGGTATTATTGTTTCAACATTTAAAAATTCTGATACTTCTGGAGATGTCCTAAAGGCGTAGCTATTATTAATTTTATATAAATTAAATCCGCCTGATGAATATTTTTTTTCCAAAGATTCCAGTATTGCTTCTAAAATATCAATGTCTGGAATAGTTTTTTTTAATTCATTAAATGAAACAGGTTCAGGTGAAGCAAAAATTAATGCTTCCACAATTTTAAGATTAAAATTAAAATCTAGATTGTTTTCATTTAAATCTGTCATTATTACTCCAAACATACATTGTATATCTAATACTTACACATAATGTCTACATATTAGTTTTAGAAATTAAATAAATTTCTTCTTTAAAACTTTCTTGTCTTAAAGATAAAGCCCCTTCTTTTGCAAGCTCTAAAGAAGCTACAAAATAAGACGCCGTAGCAGATCTATTTTCAAGGTTATCTCTAATATTTTGTGGTAAATACTCAAAAAGATTTTTCCAGCCAGTAGATTTATTAATCAAACTTCTCAAATTTTTTACGGCTTCTTCTACTGCGTATAGTCTTGACCTTGCTATTGTAACTGATTGATTTTTATCTTTTGATATAATTTGGCCATAGGATTTAATTAAATCAAATAAGCTCAAATCATAAAGCACTTTTTGATTAGGTTTAAAAACCTCAGAGACCCCTCTTTTAAAAAAATGAAGCCCTAGTTGATGTTTCTTAAATAGTAGTTTGGATACTTTTTGAATGGCTTCTAATCTTTTTAATTGAAGTGCAAGAAGCTCTGACATTTCTTGTGCATTATTTATATCGTCATCGGTATTAACTGGTAAAAGAATTTTAGATTTTAAAAAAGCAAGCCAAGCTCCCATAACTAAGTATTCTGCTGCAACATCTATATCTTTCTTAATAGCATAATCTAAAAACTCAAGATATTGTTCAGCTAGGGGCAATATAGACAACTTAGACAAATCTATCTTATGGTCTCTTGCTAAGCTCAAAAGTAAATCAATTGGTCCTTGAAAACCGTCTAATGTTAGACTTAATACATCTGATTGTTTATTTACCAAGTTAGACATTAAAAACTCTCATTTATTTGGCTGTAAAATACAAACTATATTTTTTAATTTAAATTTCTCACATAAATCAAGACCGTCTTTCTTAATCAAAGGTGAAGTCCAAACTCTATGAAATAAAAAATTTTTAGTATTTTTAAAAGTATAAATTTCTAACGTCATATTAGATAATAATATTTTATGTTGTTTATTCATAGATTTTATTGCAATTCGTGCTTTATCTAAATTTTTAAAAGAACCAAATTGAACTCTATAAAGACCTGGTTTTTGTTTAGTTTTATCAATTTTGATTGGTTTAATTTTTTGTTCTATTTTAGTTAAAATATTATTCTTTAAATCCTGTTTATTAAAATTCTTCTTTGTTTTGTTACTTTCAATCACTTCAATTGGCAGTAATTCTGGTTTAACTGGAAGAGGTCTCAACTTTTCATTTTCAATTAAAGCTTTTTTATTATTTAAAATTTCAACATCTAAATTAGGAACTTTTAATCCCTTAGGGTCACTTGGCTTTAAAATAACATCAGCATTATCAGGTCCTAGTATTATTAAACTATCATTATGGTTATCATAAAAGAAAATTTTTAAAGCAAAAATTCCTAAAGAAAATAAGATACCCACTCCTAAAAAAAAATATGCTGATAATTTTAAATAATTAATCATATAGGTTACATTTCAAAAATAGGTTCTATTGAGAGAAGAGTTAATCCTTTTCTTAAGGTTAATGCTACTGCTTTAACTAAAGATAGTCTGGAATTTGTTAAGACATGATTGCCCTCTAGAACAAACTTAATATTATTATCGTCCTTTCCTTTGCTCCAAAGGCTATGAAAATTACTTGCTAATTCAATTAAATAATAACAAATTCTATGCGGCTCATGATTTCTCGCTGCCAACTCTAGAACTCTAGGCCATAAAGTAATAAACTTTATAAGCGCAATTTCATTTTCATTTGTAAGCAAGTTTAAATTTTCTGGCAACACATCTTCTTCTAAAACTTTAGCAGATTTAAATATAGAATTACACCTTGCATGGGCGTATTGAACATAAAAGACAGGATTTTCCTTTGATTTTTCTGTAACTTTTTTAAAGTCGAAATCTAAAGTTTGATCATTACGTCTTGTTAACATTATAAATCTAATTACATCTTTTCCAACTGCTTCAATAATCTCAGAAAGTGTTACAAAATTGCCAGCTCTTTTGCTCATTTTTATTGGCTTACCATCTTCTAAAAGATTTACCAAAGCACAAACTTTAGTATCTATGGAACTCTTTTCATTAGAAAGCGCTCTAACGGCAGCATTTATTCTTGAAATATAACCAGTATGATCTGCGCCAAGTACATTAATTAAGTTTCCATTAGTTCTTTTTATTTTATCTAAATGATAAGCCATATCAGTTGCAAAGTATGTCCAACTACCATCTGATTTTTTTAGAGCTCTATCAGTATCATCACCATAACTTGTTGATCTAAAAAGAAGCTGTTCACGCTTTTCCCAATTTTCAGAATTGACACCTTTTGGAGCTGGTAATGTTCCAGAGTAAACAAGTTCCTTATCTTCTAAAATTTTTATCACATTTTCTAGTAACTCACTTGAAACAATCCTCTGTTCACTAGAATAAACATCCATTTCTATGCCAATTTTTTGTAAATCAGTTTTTATTGTTTTCAAAATTATTTCTAATGAAATTGATCTAGCCATTTCAAAAACCTTAGTTTTATCTTTAAGTAATAAATCTTTACCATATTTATCAAATAAAACTTTCCCAACATCCTTCAAATATTCTCCTGGATACAAACCATCAGGAATTTGGTCAATTTTCTTTCCCATGCATTCTTCATATCTTAATAAAGATGATTTCACTAATTTCTCAATTTGGCTCCCTGCATCATTAATATAATATTCTCTTGTTACCTTATACCCAACTTTAGTTAAAAGAGAAGCTAGCGCATCTCCAAAAACTGCACCCCTTGCATGCCCGGCATGTAATGGTCCTGTTGGATTTGCAGACACAAATTCTAGATTAATATTTTTTCCTTTTCCTAGATCAAATTTATCCCAATCTAATTCATTTAATAAAATATTTTTTAAGCAACTTGTCCAGGTTACTTGAGCCAATTTAATATTAATAAAACCTGCTCCAGCTACATCAACTTTTTCTATACCAGGAATTTTTGTAATATAAGGAACAAAGTTTTGAGCAATCTGACGAGGGTTTAATTTGATTTCCTTAGATAAAACCATTGCCATATTTGTAGACATGTCACCATTAATTGTTTCCTTAGGAGGCTCTAAAGTTAACTTTGTGAGGTAAGATTCAATATCAAATGTATAACTAAAGTCATTTTTAAAAGAATTAATCGCATTTATTAGATGACCAAAATATATTTTATAGATATTCATAAATACTAATCTTCCTCTTTATAAAACTTTAAGTATTCTTTTTTTAAGAAAATATCGGTCATTCCAGCAATATAATCTACAATCACTCTTGCTTTATCAATTTTAGAGAGACTTGATAAAGGAACCCCTCTTAAATTTCTCCATTGTTTTGGGAGTAAATTAATATCTTTGTTATATAAAGAAAATAATTTGTCTATCATTAATGAAGCTTTGCTTAACTTATCTAAAATAGATTTATTATGATACATATTTTTGAATAAAAAAGTTCTAATTTGTTCCATATTTTTGAATGCAATAGGCGATAATTGCACTACGTTTCTATCAAAGTTTCTTATATCATCCACAGTTTTAAAATTGTTTTTATTTATAATTAATTGTGATGATGAGACAATATCATTTATAAAATAACTTATTAAATGTCTAATAAATTGATGAATTAAAATATCATATTGTATACTTGGAAATTTTTTTTCAATTTTTTCTATAATTAAATCTACAATTTTTATCTCTCGAAGTTGATTGATCGTAAATAATTTTTTACGAAGACCATCATCAAAGTCATGTGTTAAATATGCAATGTCGTCAGATATGTTAGCTACCTGGCCTTCAATAGATGGGAAATTATTTAGATCCAATGAAATCAGCTTATTAATTTCTAAAATATAAGGTGGGATTTTTTTATTATCTAAATAAGGGCCATTATGTTTAATTAAACCTTCTAATGTTTCAATAGTAAGATTTAATCCTTCAAAATTATAATATTTTTTTTCAAGAAATGTTATAATTCTTACAGTTTGCACATTATGATTAAAACCACCTAAATTGAACATTAACTTTTTTAAAACCTCTTCACCTCTATGACCTAGTGGAGGGTGACCTAAATCATGAGCTAGTGATATAGTTTCTGCCAAATCTTCATTAACATTAAGAGCTTTTGCAATAGATCTAGCAATTTGAGCTACTTCTATTGTGTGTGTGAGCCGTGTTCTATAATGATCTCCATCATCATAAACAAAAACTTGAGTTTTGTCTTTTAACCTTCTGAAAGCTTCAGAGTGAATAATTCTATCTCTATCTCTTTGAAACTCTGAACGACCAAGTATTAAAGGCTCATCTTTATAAATTCTTCCTCTAGTTTTTGAGCTGTGACACGCAAAGGTGCTTAAAAACCTATTATCTATAGAATTTACCAATAATTTGTCCTAAAATTAGTTCGTTATGTATAACAAATATGATAATATAAATTATTAAACAATGTAATAACTGTTTCAATTAGTAAATAAAATTGATAGGGTGTTTTTATGCAAGATATTGATAATATAATAGAAAATGAATTTAAATTATCCCAAGACGCGTCAAACAGAATTAAAATTTTACTGAAAAGTGAAGATAGTTCCTTTTTTAGAATTTCAGTTTTAGGTGGAGGATGTTCTGGTTTTCAATATGACTTTTCTTTTTCATCATCTCCTAATGATGATGATTATGTCTTCAATCAAGATGGAATAAGTTACCTTATTGACAAACCATCCATGGATTTTCTCGCAGGAAGCACTTTAGAATACGTTTCTGAATTATCAGGTGCATACTTTAAAATTGAAAACCCTAACGCAACAGCTAATTGTGGTTGTGGTACAAGCTTTTCAATATGAAAACATTTTAAGTCTATGTCATTAAAAGTTGCAAGTTTTAATGTAAATTCTATAAAAATGAGATTACCTAAGGTAATTAATTGGCTTGAAGAAACCAATACTAATATTTTGTTAATGCAAGAAACGAAAACAGTAAATGAAAATTTTCCTCAAAATGAATTCTTAGAAAAAGGTTATAATACTGTCTATTTAGGGCAAAAATCCTATAATGGAGTTGCGATAGCTAGTAAGTTTAAGATAGAGAAAATATCTGATAATTTGCCTATTTATGAACAAGATAGCAAAACTGACGATCAGGCGAGGTTTTTGCACGTAAAAATTGAAAACATAAATATTATTTGTTTGTACTTACCTAATGGTAATCCAGCGCCTGGTCCTAAATATGATTACAAAATAAATTGGATGCGACGATTAATAAAATACACACAAATGATTTATGATACTAATGAACCTCTTATATTAGGTGGTGACTTTAATGTAATACAACAAAAAATTGATTGCCATGATGTTTCTCAGTGGCTAGATGATGCTTTATATCTTGACGAAACAAGATCTAAAATGAAAGAATTAATTAATGTGGGTCTTATAGACTCATATCGTTTAAAACATCCAAATTTAACTGAGTATAGCTTTTGGGACTATCAAGGTGGAGCATGGCAAAAAGATAATGGAATAAGAATAGATTTTCTTTTAATTTCACCTGAAATAGTTGATATATTAATAGACGTAGGTATAGACAAAAATCTCAGAGGGCAAGAAAAGCCTAGTGACCACACTCCAGTTTGGATAGAAATTGAAGAAAAATATTAAATTATTTTTTATGAATATTTTTTGGTATAAAATCTGATTTTTTGATTTCACGTGGATTTGGTATCCATACTTCCCTGTTGGGATGCATTCCTGCTCCAAACATGGCAGAGACAGCAGAGCTTCTCATTCTATTTAATAACCTAGTGTCAGCATCACCTACCGCTGGATGAAGCCCATTATTCATATCAACAATTTTTTGCCATGCCTTCTTTCTTTCACTAAAAGTGTTTGTATCTAATAACTGAGTGCAGTCTAAAGTGTTTTTATTCAAATCTACTATAATTTCGTCTCCATCTTCAATTAGACCAATAGGCCCCCCAAGCGCCGCTTCTGGACCTACATGACCAATTACAAGACCTACTGAACCACCAGAAAACCTTCCATCCGTCATTAAACCTACTATTATATTTTTTTCCCTACATAAAGATGTAATTCTTGAAGTTGAATCCAACATTTCAGGCATTCCAGGTCCACCTACAGGCCCCTCATATCTTACGATTATCATATCCTTATCATTAATTTTTTCAGGTTCATTTTCTAGTGTATCTAAAAGTTTTTGTTCTCCATTAAATATTCTAGCCCTACCAATAAAAACGTTATCTTCTAATCCACCTTCAACTCCAGCGAGCTTTAAAATTGAACTATATTCTGGAGATAAATTACCTCCTAAAAGCCTTAGTCCTCCAGTTTCTTTAAAAGGTTTTTTAACAGTATATATAACTTCTCCATCTGGATCTTTAGGAGAAATTCTTTTGATTTGTTCTTCTAATGTTTCACCAGTACAAGTAAGTGTATTTCCATTCAACAATCCAGAATCAAGTAAATCTTTTACAAAAACTTGAACCCCACCTTTTGCGTCAACGTCAACCATTGAGTATTTACCAAATGGTCTAGCATCCACTAAAACAGGAACGACGTTTTTAGATAGATGATTGAATTCTTCAAAACTCATTATGTCTTCGTTAAAATTATTATAACCTGCTGCACGAGCTAATTCTGGAGCATGAAGCATAACATTTGTTGAGCCACCTATAGACATTGCAACTATCAAAGCATTTCTGATAGAATCTCTTGTAACAATGTCTCTTGGTTTAATATCATTTTTAACCATATCGTCTAAATAGGTAATAAGCTCATCGGGAAAAATATCTGTTCTTCTTTTATCATCAGAGGGTGGCGACACCATATGTAATGGCTGCATACCAACTACACCAATAAAAGTTTGCATTGTATTGTATGTAAACATACCACCACAACTCCCAAAACCAGGACAAGCTTCACATGCAATTCTTTTTTTCAACTCTTCATCGTCACTACCAGCAATTTGATAACTTGAAATTATATCCAGGGGCTCGTTAGTCACTGAGTCAATACCAGGTCTTATTGGACCATCTGACATGATTATAGCAGGCCTATTATGTTCTAATATTGCTGACAAAGTGCCAACTGGAGGTTTGTCACATGCTACTACAGCTATTGTTCCTTCTAGACCTGACGCACTCAAATGTTCACATAGAGTGTCGTTAGTAACCTCTCGTCCTATTAGAGAGTATCGCATTTCTCTGGTGCCGTTTCTAATCCCATCAGAGGTGGCAACTGTATATTCTGGTTGGACCAATCTCATTCTTATGTCCCCAGAGTTTTGACCAATTCTTAAACGAAGTTTTTCATGAATTGTTTTAACTTTTTCTTCTACTCCTAAATAGCATTGGGAGTCCCCTTTATTTCCAACCACACCAACTGATGGCTCATGAATTAATTCAAGGTCTGTATTAAGAACTCTAGCAATACCAAAGGTTTGAGAATTTCTACCAGGATTTTTATCTATTAAAACTGTTTTTGAGTTCTTCATTAATTTCTCCAATTATTTTTTTATAAATTTAATAAAGCTTTTTCTAATTCGGTTTTTCTTTGTTTAAAAATATCATGTTTATTATTAACATCCTCTACAACCTTTGAAGGAGCTTTGCTGACAAACATAGGATTCTTCAATCTTTTATTAATAATTTCAATTTCATTATTAATATTTGACAACTCTTTATTCAACCTGTTTTTTTCACCTTCAATATCAATCAAACCATCAAGAGGTATCATAAGAGTAATTTCATCAACAGTGCTTACTATGAAATTATCAATTGATAAATCTTCTTCAAGAGAGAATGATAATTTATTTAATTTTGCTAAATTAATTATTAATTCTTTATTCTCATCTATAATTTTCTTTTTTTCGGAATTAACATTTTTAAGAATTACACTCGGCTTAGACGCAAGAGGTATGTTTTTTTCAACTCTTAATGACCTAATTTCAGAAACTAATTTAATTGATAAATCAATACCATTATTTAAAGAAATATCATTAAACATAGTCTCAGGCCAAGATGACGATATAACCAATTCAGAAGGCTTCAATAAATTTTCAAAAATTTCTTCTGTAACATAAGGCATAATTGGGTGAAGCATCAATAAAACGTTCTTCATAACATTAATGGAAACACATTTAGTTTCTTTTATAGCTTCATTATTATCTTTATTGTTTAACAAAGGTTTTATAAATTCAATGTACCAATCACAATAATCTCTCCAAATAAACTGATATAATGCATCTGCAGCATCGTTGAATTTATATTCCTTTATTGAAATTTCCACTTTTTTATTTAGTTGATTATAAAGATTAATTATCCATTTGTTTACTTGTAAGTCTAAAGTAATTATATTTGTGTTTAATTCTGAAGTACATTCGTTGAATTCTAAAAACTTGCAGCCATTCCAAATTTTTGTAGAAAAGTTACGATAACCAGCAATTCTTTCTTCGGATAACTTAATGTCTCTACCTTGAGCTGCCATTGCAGTAAGTGTAAATCTTAAAGAATCTGCACCATATTTATGAGACAAATCCAGTGGGTCCATAACATTACCTTTAGATTTTGACATTTTTTGACCTTTTTCATCTCTAACTAAAGCGTGAATATAAACTTCTTTGAAAGGAACTTGACCATCCATAAAATGAATTCCCATCATCATCATTCTAGCAACCCAAAAAAAGATAATATCAAAGCCTGTCACTAAAACATTTGTAGGGTAATATTTTTTTAAGTCAGCTGTTTCATCTGGCCAACCGAGTGTAGAAAAAGGCCACAAAGCAGATGAAAACCAGGTGTCTAAAACATCATCATCTTGCTTAAGGACTACTTTCTTACCGTAATGTAGTTCGGCAGCTTTTTCAGCATCTTTTTGGTTTAACTCTACAAATATTTTTTTATCTGGACCATACCAAGCTGGTATTTGATGTCCCCACCATAGTTGCCTTGAAACACACCAAGGTTGAATATTATTCATCCAATCAAAATATGTTTTATCCCAATTTTTAGGTATAAATTTTGTTCTATTATCTCTAACAGCTTGAATGGCTGGTATTGCCATTTTCTGAGCATCTACATACCACTGATCCATAAGCCATGGCTCTATAACTTCATTTGACCTATCACCATGAGGTACCGTATGGGTAATAGTTTCTTCTTTTACAAATAAATTTAATGACTTTAAGGTTTCTAAAATTTTTTTCCTAGCTTGAAACCTGTCTAAACCTTCAAAGTCCTTTGTTCCATTCTCATTTATTGATGCATCAGCATTAAAAATATTAATCATTTCTAAATTATGACGTTTACCAACCTCAAAATCGTTAAAATCATGTGCAGGAGTTATTTTTACAGCTCCTGAACCTTTTTTAGGATCAGAATATTTATCAAAAATAATAGGTATAGGTTTGTTTAAAATTGGCAGAATTACATTTTTACCTTTTAAATGACTATATCTTTCGTCCTCTGGATTAACAGCAACAGCTGTATCACCCAGCATGGTTTCAGGCCTTGTTGTTGCAATAGTTATATATTCATTGCTATCTTCAATGGGGTAATTAAAATACCAGAACTTTCCTTGTGTCTCTTTTTGCTCAACCTCGAGATCAGAAATTGCTGTAAATAATTTGGGGTCCCAATTTACTAAGCGCTTATCTCTATAAATCAAACCTTCTTTAAATAATTTAACGAATACTAGATTGACAGCTTTAGATAAACCATCATCCATTGTAAATCGTTCCTTTTCCCAATCAGGTGATGCTCCAAGAGCCCTCAATTGTTTAGTGATTTCACCACCAGATTTATCTTTCCATTCCCATATCTTTTCAATAAATTTTTCTCTTCCAAGAGAGTGTCGTGTTATGTCAGATTTTGCCAATTCTCTCTCGACAACCATTTGTGTAGCTATACCTGCGTGATCAGTCCCAGGTTGCCAAAGAACATCAAAGCCTTGCATTCTATGAAATCTAATTAAAATATCTTGTATTGTGAAAGTTAAAGCATGACCAATATGCAAAGACCCAGTAACATTAGGTGGTGGCATCATAATTACATAAGGTTTTTTTGATGACGTGTTGTTAGAAGCAAAAGCACCGCTTTCCAACCATTTTTGATACCATTTTCTTTCTATTGACTTTGAATCAAATCTTTTATCCATCATAATATAATTATATCCACGGTTTAATTTAATTAAACATTTTCATATCTAAAATGTTAAAGTTTAAATCTTTATCTTTTAAAACAAAGTTATCTATATATTTACTATCAATAACTTTTATTGTGAGTTCACCTAAAATTGCTTTGATAGACAATAAGTTATAAACTTTTTCTGCTTCACTTTTAATTAAATTTGCCGAAGCATTCAAATATTCAACTTCTGCGTCAAGTTCCTCTAAAACAGTTCTAATTCCAAATTCCGCTTCTTTTTTAATACCATTTAATGCTAATAAAGATGACTTTTTTTCACTTTCAGATGCAATTATTTTAGCTATAGAATTTTTATAATTTTGAAATGAAGAAATAGCATCCAATTCAACCTTCCTATATTTTTCAGACAAGTCTAAAGAAGATGCCATATATAATTTATCTAATCGTCTTAATGAACTTTTTGAAGAATTATTATAAAAAAGTGGTGAACTGAAAGTAATATTTGCTCCATAACTTTGATAATCGCTCGTTGAATTTGAAGCAGATGATTGACTATCTTTTAGAAGAAATTCTAATTTTAAAGATGGCCTGTTACCTGTTTTATATAATTTAATGTTTTTTTCAGCTAAAGCTTTATTTAGCTTTGCGATATTTAATGAAAGATTATTTTTATTAGACAATTTTATTGTCTCATTTTCAGTTTTCGGTTCTTTGAAATTCAAACTTGGTAAATATAATTTATTAGGAACAACCTTGAATTTAGTAATACTTTTGAATTTTGAAACTGCATTTTTTAAGTTACCTTCGGCTAAAATCAAATCATAATTTGCTTTTGCTAGTTTAGATTCTGCTTCAGCTAAGATCGTTGGTGTTACAGTCCCTGCTTCTAGCTTTAAACGAGTTGCTTCAACGTTCTCTTTGAATCTTTCTAAACTTCTCTTTCTTAAACTAAAAAAAGATTGATTTGTATAAACATCTAAATAAGAATTAACTGCATTTAATATAACTTCTTGCTCAATTAATTTTAATTTATTTTCCTGTAGTTTAATATTATCCATTGCAATTGAATATTTTTCAAAAGCCTCTCCACCATCTAATATTTTTTTGCTTAATGAAATAGTAGAAGTTGTTGTGTCATCATTAACATAAGAACCAACTGAGTCAGACTGTTTGTTTAATGAATTATAAACAGTGGTAAACGAATTTGACCAATCTTTTGAAGAATATGATTCCTCTAGAGAATGCCTAACAGATTCTAAACGGTATTTTTCTGACTTAAGCTCCAAACTGTTTTTAAGAGCTTCAGTGATTGATAATTTGAAAGTAAAATCAGACGCTGATACTTTCGGGATATTACCTATTGAACAAATTAGCAAAAATGCTGACAAAAATATAAAAGCTCTATTTTTTTCTAATGGTAAAATCATTAAAACTCCAATTTATAATATTAACTTAATTTAGCTAATAAATAACATCTCTTAAAAATTTGAAAAGAAAATTATATAAATAGTACATACATTATATTTATTATTTTAAAAAGAATTACAAATTAAATTACATAAGATATTTTTTTATTTGCTTGTATGTTAATGTAAAGTTATAGATTTAAATATAACTATTCAGTGGCCCGATGGCAGAGTGGTGATGCGACGGCCTGCAAAGCCGTTTACAGCGGTTCGATTCCGCTTCGGGCCTCCACTTAAAGATGATTTTAAAAATGATTGAGAAAGAAGACATACCAATTACGAATGATCTTGTTTTAGTTGGTGGTGGACATTCACACATAGTGTTAATGATGGAGTTATCTAAAAAACCTATTCAAGGTAATAGAATTACATTAGTAAGTAATGAAATTGACACTCCATATTCTGGTATGATACCAGGCTTTATTGAAGGGGTTTATTCATGGCGAGAAAGCCATATCGATCTTTATAAGTTATCTTTAAGACTAAATATTCGTTTTATTCATTCTAAAGTTATAAATATTTCTTCTGCAAATAAAGAGATTTATCTAAAAGATAGACCATCATTAAAATTTGACGTTTTATCTGTAGATTCTGGAATTGAAAGTAATTATAAAAAAATAAAAGGTGCACAAAAGTTTTGTATTCCTGTTAAACCTATCTCAGGGTTGGCAAATAATTTTTTAAATAAAATTAAAAATTTAAATGACATCGCTTTTATTGGAGGTGGTGCGGGAGCTGTTGAATTAGCATTAGCTATAAAGAAAAGATATATAAAAGATAAACCAAATTTAAAAATATCAATAATTACTGGTATAAATGGTCTGTTAAGCTCTTTTTCTAATCATACAAGACAGACCTCAAAAAATGTCCTTAAAGAAGCTGGTATAGATATTATAGAAAACACTGAGGTTTTAGAGGTCAAACAAAACAAAGTCATTATGTCAGATAATAATACGTTAAAGATTGATAAATGTATTCTGTCTACAAATGCCATGGCTCCAAATTGGTTAAAATCCTCGGATATAAAATTAAATGAAAATGGTTTTATTATAGTAAATAGTGCTTTTCAAACAAATAGAGAATTCATTTTTGCAGCAGGTGATATAGTTGATTTTGATAATCAAAACCTTCATAAAGCTGGAGTTTTTGCTGTAAGATCTGGTAAACCATTAGCTAGAAGCATTAAGTCCTACATAATGACTAAATCAGGAAAAAAATATTCTTTTAATAAAAATTACTTAGCCTTGATTGGTCTCTCTAATGGATATACAATTGGAACTAAATATAATTTTTCATATTCTTCAAAATTTAATAGTTTTTTAAAAAAGTATATTGATCAAAAATTTATAAATAAATTTAATAATAAAAACTCTAAACAAAGTGAATATATCTTAAACATAATAGATAAAACTCTTTCATTTTTGAACATAACCTCAAATTTAAATTTTGTTAAAACTAACCAAATGCAATGTAAAGGCTGCGCAGCAAAAGTTCCTTTTACTGCATTAAAGAATACCCTTCCTAAAAATATAACAGCTTCATCAGATGATGCATCTTCAATTTTTAATTACCCACAACTTTTTCAAACTATAGATATGATAAATGCTATAATTACCGACCCTTATTTATTGGGCAAGATAGCGGCTAACCATTCGCTGAGTGATATTATAGCTGTGAAATCCAACCCAATTGCAGCTTTAATGATGCTTCAATTACCTTTTTCTACAGTTGATATAAATTCTAGAGATTTAGAACAAGTTTTATCCGGGGCAAAAGAGGTATTTGATAAACATAATTGTATTATAAATGGTGGCCATACCATGATAGGTAAAGATAGTGATCCAGTAATAGGATTTACAGTTACTGGTGAAAGTAAACTAAAAGAAAATAAAAATAAAAAAAGTTATAAGATTAAAAATAATGATACTTTAGTCCTAACAGAAAAAATTGGTTCTGGTATTATTTTTTCTGGTATCAACAATGATATAATTGACAGTTATTTTCAAAAAGACGTGATAACTCAAATGATAAATGGCAACTTCTTGTTTGGTAGTATAACTGAAAAATTAAATATTTTATCAATGACTGACATTACTGGATTTGGCCTTGCAAACCATCTTCTTAATTTGATAAAAAGGGATAAGAATAAGACTGGGTTAACGATTTTCCCTGAAAAAATACCAATATTTAATGGAGTTAAAGAAGCTATTGATAAAGATGTAAAATCTTCTTTGTTTGAATCAAATTATAATTCAGCTATTAAAAGTATTATTTATGATCGACAAAAAAAATCAATCGATGAAATATTATATGACCCTCAAACTGTTGGAGGATTAGCTTTTATAATACCTAGGGAAGATAAAGAAAAACAATTTGCAATTTTAAAAAATTACAAAATCAACTTTGTTGAAATAGGTTATGTGAATAATTTAGATAACCAAATCAAAATAATGTAACTTCATCTCATGACAAAACATAAAGTAATTAAAAAATGGAACAACAAAAAGTTTGATACTATTATAGATGTAAGGTCACCATTAGAATTTGCAGAAGACCATATTGTTGGCGCTATAAATTGCCCAGTTTTATCAGATCTAGAAAGACAAAAAGTAGGAACTATCTATAAAAAAGAAAGTTCATTTAAGGCAAAAATAATTGGATCTTCATTGGCAGCTAAAAATATAGCATTCCATATTCAAAATAATTTCATAGAAAAAAAGGGGTCTTGGCAACCTTTAATTTATTGCTGGAGAGGAGGACAAAGATCGAAAGCTTTTTCAATTGTACTTTCAGAAGTTGGATGGAGAACAAACCAACTTAAAGGTGGTTATAAAGAATATAGAAACCAAGTGATTAATTTTTTAGAAAATATTGGTCCTAAATTAAAAATTACTTTGATTAGTGGGAAAACAGGATCTGCTAAAACTAAAATATTAAAAAGTATTGAAAATGAAGGTGGACAAATTTTAGATTTAGAAGGACTCGCAAATCATAAAGGTTCTCTTTTAGGTAAAATTCCAGATTTAATTCAACCATCACAAAAATTCTTTGAAAGCTTAATTTTCAATAAGATACAAAATCTTAATCTTAAAGATAAAATTTTTATTGAAGCTGAAAGTAGTAAAATTGGGAATATTCATATACCTAAATCTATTTGGAAAAAAATGATCAATGCACCTAGAATAGAAATATCCGCAAATGTGGATTTACGTGCTAAGTTTTTAGTTAAAGATTATGATTACATGTGTAATGATCCAACATTAATAAAACCTATAATTAAAGGTCTTAAAAATAGATTAAGCAAGAAACTACTTGATGAATGGGCAAATCTAATTGATAGCAAAAAATGGTTTGATTTAACTAAAAGTTTTTTAGAAAATCATTACGACCCTTCATACTCATCAAATACCATTAAAAATGATCGCAAGGTTTTAAAAAAGATTACTGCATCATCTCTAAACAACTCTGACATTGAACATATTGCAAAAAATATTTTAAATAAAAATTAATAAAAAAACTAATATTTTTAGTTATTACAAATCATTTTTTAATTTCTTGCATTTTCCTTTTTTTATATTTAAAACATGATTAAATGAGCATTAAACGTTAATATTCCCCGGTAGCTCAGCGGTAGAGCAGACGACTGTTAATCGTCTGGCCGGCGGTTCGAATCCGTCCCGGGGAGCCATATCTTTAAATCAAACATATGAATAGACAAGTTATCATTTTTTTAAAAGACATTTAAAGCTATCAAACTTATAAACACATATCTTAATATTTTTGAAATAGACACTATAATTACAAAAGTAATTATTGGAATACGAAGAATTCCAGCTACCACCGTGAGAGGGTCACCAATAAAAGGCACCCAACTTAAAAATAAAGTCCATTTCCCATAAGTTGCGAACCATAAAGAAGCCTTTTCTAATTGTGAACTATTTATTGGGAACCACTTCTTTTCTTTAAATTTTACAAAATAAAAACCTAAATACCAATTTAAAACAGAGCCTAGTATATTTCCAAGGCTAGCAACAAGAATAAGATTTGTAGTAGAGAATTTATTTAAATAAATAAAAGCCGTTAATGTTAATTCAGAGTGACCAGGTAGGACGGTTGAGGATACAAAAGAGGATGTAAAAAGAGTAAAGTAAACTTCAGTTTCATTCATTTATCAAAATTTTCAATGTCTTCAGCAATTTTTTCCCATACTTTTTCTTCTTGTTTAAGTAGTTGTAAATTTTTTTTCAAATCTGTATTTACTTCTTTAATACGTAAAGTATTCTTGATGTCATAAAACTGATTATCAAGCATTTCATTTTCTAAATCAGACTTCTTTTTCTCAAACTCGTTTATTTTTTTTTCAGAAATAGATAATCGCTTTTTTAAATCAGATAACGATGATGTACTATCAAAATTGTTGTTAGAATTAATTCTAATATTCTTTTTATTATTCTTCTTCTGATTTTGATTTCTATTTAAAACTAAATCTCTATATTCATGAATATCACCAGAAAACTCAGATACTCCGCCATTTTTTACAATGAGTAATCTATCCACTAACCTTTCAACCAAAAAAGCGTCGTGACTAACTAATATTAATGAACCTGAATAATCATTCAATGCCATAATGAGAGCTTCCCTACTTTCTATATCAAGATGATTTGTAGGTTCATCTAAAATTAATAAGTCAGGCTTTTCTATTACAACTAATAAAAGTAATAATCTAGCCTTTTGACCTCCAGACAATCTTTTTACTTGTAAATCCATTGTATCGGCTGCAAAACCGGCTGAACCAAGTCTAGCTCTAACTTTAGAGGGGATTTCTGATTTCAGTTTTGCATAAACATGTTCAAAAGCTGTTTCTTTAGGTCTTAATTCATCTAATTGATGTTGAGCAAAATAACCAATTTTTAATTTTTGGGGAATTTGCAGAGAACCATTAATTAGTTTAATTTTTTTTGCTATAAGTTTAGAAAAAGTAGATTTGCCTTCTCCATTTACACCTAACAAACCTATCCTATCATCAGGGTTTATTTGTATATTTATATTTTTTAATACTTCAACATCATTATAACCAACAGAAGCCTTATCTAAAGTTACCAAAGGTGGAGCAAACTTAATAGCTTCGTCAAATTTAAATCTTGGTATTTTTTGATCTTCTTCAATAACGATAGGCTTCATTTTTTCTAATATTTTTATTCTAGATTGCGCTTGTCTGGCTTTAGATGCTTTTGCTTTAAAACGATCTACAAAACTTTGAATATGAGCTCTTTGGGCATCTTGTTTATTTTTTAAAGAAATCTTCTGTTCTAATTGAATCCTTCTTTCATTATCAAAAGTATCGTAATTACCAGAATAAAATTGTAATTTTTTATTAGAAAGATGAAGTATACCATTTACAGATTTATTTAATAAACTTCTGTCATGAGATATTACTAAAACTGTGTTCTTAAATTTTTGTAAATAATTCTCCAGCCATGCTGTACCCTCAAAATCTAGGTAATTAGTGGGCTCATCTAGTAATAAAAGATCAGGATTTGAAAATAAGACACTAGCTAGTGCAACTCTCATTCTCCAACCACCAGAAAAACTAGAACATGGACTGTTTTGATCATTTTGACTGAAACCCAGTCCAGTTAATATAGAAGAAGCTCTAGCATCTGCAGAATATGCGTCAATGTCTGCTAATCTAATATGAATATTAGCAATTTTATTTGGGTCTGTTTCTATTTCTGCATCTCTTAATAATTCGGCTCGTTCAAAATCAGCTGCCAATACGGTATCTAAAAGTGTTTCTTCTGTAGATGGTGCCTCTTGAGCAACAGAACCTACTTTAAAATTTCTTGGTATTTCAATAACTCCTCCATCAATAATAAGTTCTTTTTCAATTAATTTGAATAATGTTGTTTTACCAGCGCCATTTCTTCCAACAATACCAACTTTGTGCCCAGTAGGAACAAAAGCAGATGTTTCTTCAAGAAGAGAAACACCTCCAATAGAAAAAGAAATATTTTTAAAGTTTATCATTTGATTTTTTCTTTAATTTTAAATTTAAAATAGTTTTTTGACATAGGCTCTATATAGTCATTATATAATAATAACTTTGTATAAACAAAATCACATAATTAGTAAGTAAAATTTATGAAAAAATTAATAAAAGAAAACTTCATTGATACCATTGGTAATACACCTTTAATTAGATTAAATAAAGCTAGTGAATTAACTGGCTGCGAAATATTAGGGAAAGCTGAATTTTTAAATCCCGGATCCTCCATTAAAGACAGAGCAGCAAAAGGAATAATTTTAGATGCAATTGATAAAAAAAAATTATTACCAGGTGGTTTGATAGTTGAAGGTACAGCAGGAAATACTGGTATTGGACTCGGTCTAGTTGGTAATTCTCTTGGTTATAAAACAGTAATTGTAATGCCTGAAACGCAGAGTCAGGAAAAAAAAGACGCTCTTAAGTTAATAGGTTGTGAACTGCGACTTGTACCTGCCCTACCCTATTCAAATCCAGGTAATTACATAAGGCAATCAGAAGAAATTGCAAAAATGTTAGGAGAGACTAATGAAAAAGGAGTTCTTTGGGCCAATCAATTTGACAATATTGCAAATCAAATGTCTCATTATAACTCTACAGGACCTGAAATATGGGAACAAACTAATGGTGCAGTAGACGCTTTTACATGTGCTGTAGGAACTGGTGGGACTTTGTCAGGAACAGGCTTATATTTAAAAGAACAAAATAATAATATTAAAATAGCATTATCGGATCCTTATGGATCAGGTTTATACAATTACTATCAAAAAGGTGAGATGAAATCTGAAGGAAATTCTATTACTGAAGGTATAGGACAAGGTAGGATTACTAAAAACCTAGAAAACTGTCCAATAGACATGTCATTTAGAGTTGACGACAATCAAGCTCTTACTATAATTTTTGAATTACTAAAAGAAGAAGGATTATTTCTTGGAGGTTCTAGTGGAATTAATGTTGCAGGTGCAATTAAACTTGCTAAAGAATTAGGACCAGGTCACACAATTGTAACTATTCTTTGTGATTCTGGTCAAAGGTATCAATCTAAAATCTGGAATCCTTCATTTTTAAAAAGTAAAGATTTGGCCGTTCCACATTGGCTTTAAATGGAGATTACGTATGGAGAAAGATTTATTTATCAAACCAAAAGACTTGAGCGTAAAGTTAAGCACTCAAAATAATCTAAAGATCTTAGATGCAACTTTTTACCTTCCAAATTCTGATTTAATTGCTAAAGATGAGTATGACAAAAAACATATTCCAAATGCTGTTTTTTTTGATATTAATAAAATTGCTGATCCCAATAACTCTTTGCCTCACATGATACCATCAAAGGAATTGTTTTCCGAACAGATGAGAGATCTTGGCTTAAATGATAGAGATGAAATAATTATTTATGATAACTCACCATTCTTGTCATCTGCACGAGCATGGTTTTTATTTAGATATTTTGGTTACGATAATATATTTATTCTTCAAGGAGGTTTAAATAATTGGATAAAGTTTAATGGGGAAGTTACAGACCAAACAACTTCTTTACCTAAAGGTAATTTTGCTGCTAAAACTGAAAAAAAAGAACTTGTTGTTACTTTAGATCAAATGATAACTGCCTCTAAAGACGAAAAAAGCATAATCCTAGACGCCAGGTCTTATAAACGATTTACAGGGGAAGCTAAAGAACCAAGACCTGGGTTACCATCTGGACACATTCCAAGTTCTAAAAGTCTTCCTTCATCAGATTTTGTTAATTCGCAAGGTTTTTTAAAGTCTCTTGATGAAATAAATTTAATTTTTTCTAATCAAGAAATTTCTATTAAAGACGATATAATTGCAACATGTGGTTCTGGTGTTTCTGCTTGTGTTATCTCTTTAGCTCTTTTTTGTATGGGCAAAGTAGACGTTCCAATATACGATGGCTCTTGGACAGAGTGGGCGACCTCTGAACAAAAAATAGCTAAATCTATTTAACTTACAAACTAATGATTAAGAATTTGACTTAAAAATAATTTAGTTCTTTCATTCTTGGGATTATTAAAAAAGTTCTTAGGATCATTCTGCTCAATAATTTCACCTTCATCCATAAAAATTACACTATCCGCAACTTTTTTTGCAAAACCCATTTCATGCGTAACAACAAGCATTGTCATACCTGTTTCAGCTAGCTCAATCATAGTGTCTAGTACTTCTTTTATCATTTCTGGATCTAAGGCAGAAGTAGGTTCATCAAACAACATGATCTTAGGTTGCATACATAATGACCTAGCAATTGCAACTCTTTGCTGTTGTCCTCCAGATAATTGACCAGGAAACTTTAGAGCTTGTTCAGGTATTTTAACACGAGTTAATAATTCCATAGCAAGTTCATTTGCTTCTTTTTTAGGAAGACCTTTGACCCAAATTGGAGCTAATGTACAGTTTTCAAGAACGGTTAAGTGTGGAAAAAGATTAAAAGATTGAAATACCATTCCAACGTCACTTCTAATCGCTTCGAGGTTTTTTAGATCACCAGTGAGTTCTGTACCATTTACGATAATATCACCTTTTTGATGAACTTCTAAACGATTTATACATCTAATAAGAGTGGATTTTCCAGAGCCTGATGGACCACATATAACAATACGATCACCTTGATTAACACCTAATGAAATGTTTTTTAAAACGTGAAAGTTTCCAAACCACTTATGCATTTCCTTAATTTCAATAACAGGTTTAGACGATTCATTTTTATTTTTTACCATTTTTAAGCTCACTTATGATCAGTGTTTAATTTATTTTCAAGCCATAGGGAATATCTAGACATAGCAAAACAACTTACAAAGAAGAATAATGCCACAAATAGATATGTTTCTGTCGATAGACCGTTCCATTTAGTGTCAGCTAAGGCCGCTCTTCCTATGCCAAGTGGATCTAATAAACCTATCACTACTACAAGTGTTGTATCTTTGTATAATCCTATAAAAGTATTCATTATGCCTGGAATTGATATTTTTAAAGCTTGTGGAAGTGTTATAAACCTAGTTGTTTGCCAATAATTCATACCTAATGCATCTGCAGCCTCATATTGACCTTTTGGAATTGCTTGAATTCCACCTCTAATGACCTCTGCAATATATGCAGCAGAAAAAAAGGTAAACATAATAATAACTCTAACTAAAATACTAAAGTTAGTACCTGGAGGCATAAAATAGTTCAGCATTGACGAAGCTACAAACAATAAGGTTATTAAAGGAACACCTCTCATAAACTCTATAAAACAAACACTAAGTGTTCTAACAACTGTTAATTTTGATTGTCTTCCAAGAGCTAAAAATATACCTATGGGTAGTGAGCAAACAATACCAGTAACACCTATTATAACGGTTAGCATAAAACCACCAAATAAACTATATTCAATCTTAGTTAGCCCAAAATAACCACCATTGATAAGGATAAAAGCAAAGAAAGGATAAATTCCACTGAACCATAGTAGCCATTTTCTTTTAGGTAAATCAGGGTAAAGTAACGGAGCAAAAGCAATAAACATTGTTAAAAATGAAATATCAATTCTCCACCTTTCTACTTCAGGATAGAAGCCATATACAAACTGACCAACTCTTCTAGTTATAACAGCCCAACAGGCTCCGTCATTTATCTTCCTACATTCAATTTTTGAGTTTGCATCAAATACAGCATCAAAAAAGAACCAACCAATTATTCCATCGATTAAGTAATAAATAAGCACTACCGAAATAATCGTTAATGTAGAATTACTGATAGACGAAAATAAATTATTTTTAATCCAACCATAAACACCAACCGTTCCAGGAGGTGGTGGAAGATTAGGATATGAACCTGGTTTATATATTTCTGAGCTCATTTTATCTTCCCACTAATTTTACTTTATTATTATACCAGTTCATGAAAGCAGATATGCTAAGCGAAACAGATAAATATATTAACATCACAATAACCATCGTCTCCATCTCTCTACCAGTTTGGTTTAGAGAAATACCCCCAAGTGTAGCAACAAGATCCATATAACCTATTGCAATTGCTAAAGAAGAGTTTTTGGTTAAATTTAAATATTGACTAGTTAAGGGAGGAATTATAACTCTACGAGCTTGTGGCAAAATAACTAATTTCATCACTTTAGAAGGTTTTAAACCAATTGATTCAGCAGCCTCTCTTTGACCTTTATCAACAGCCAATATTCCAGCCCTTACTATTTCAGCAATAAATGCAGCGGTATAAATACCTAATGCAAAGGTTAATGCCGCCAGTTCAGGGCTCATATGCATTCCACCTTTAAAATTAAAGCCCTTAAGCACCGGTATTTCAAGAGAAATGGGCAAGCCTGAAACGAAAAAACCTATTACAGGCAGAGATATAATTACTGATAAATTAATCCAAAAAACCGGAAGTTGTAAACCTGTCAAATCTTGCTTTTTCTTTGCATGTTTAAAAAAAAGAACAGAAAAAATAATCCCAATAACTAAAAGTAAATATACTAATTCAATACCATTTTCAGTTAACGGTTTTGGAATATAAAATCCTCTATTAGATAAAAAACTAATATCCGCAATATTAATTGCATTTTTGGAATGAGGAAGAGTATTTATAATAATACCATGCCAGAGAAGGATGTGTAATAATATAGGAACGTTTCTTGTAAACTCTATGTACCAATAAGCTATTCTACTGGCTAACCAATTTTTTGATAACCTTATTATTCCAAGAGTAACTCCTAAAATCGTAGCTAAAATAATACCAAAAACTGCGACTAACCCAGTATTTAAAAGCCCTACAATACCTGCTCTTAGGTGACTATCTCTATTGTTATAATCGATTAAATACTGATTAATATCATAACCAGCTGGGATAAATAAAAATTCAAAACTAATGTCTTTACCAAGCGCTTTAAAGTTAGCATCAACATTAGAAATAAGCCAAGACAAAAACCAACCTATGCATAGTAAAACAAAGATTTGGATAATAATTTCTCTACTTTTTTCGTTGTGCCAAATATTATGTAAAAATGTCATAGGTGGGCCAAAATAATAAAAAAAACTGCGTCTATTTAATATATAGACGCAGTTTAAAAAGTTTTATTTAATTGGTGGAATGTAAAATAATCCACCATCTCTGCTTAACTGATTAGCTCCTCTTGCAATTTTAAGAGGAGTACTCATACCAAGATTTTTTTCAAAAACTTCAGCATAGTTACCAACCTGACTAATAACTTGAACAGCCCAATCTGGAGATAAACCTAGCTTTGAAACACCTTGCAATGGATCTTTACCTAACAAACGATTAATTTCTTTGTTTTTATTGTCTTTTCCAGCAAGAGATTTAACATTGGAAGAAGTAATATTTAATTCTTCACCAGCCATCATAGCTTTTAAAGTCCAAGCAACGATATCAGCCCATTGATCATCACCATGTCTTACAACAGGTCCTAAAGGCTCTTTAGACACAATCTCTGGTAAAACCATATGATCTGAAGGATTATCAAAACTAGACATAGTTGCATATAAACCAGATGCATCTGTTGTATAAACATCACATCTTCCAGCTTTGTATAATTCTTGAGCTTCAGAGTTAGTTTCAATAGGCACAGGATTATACTTCATATTATTTGAAGCAAAAAATTCTGCTAAATTAAGTTCTGTTGTAGTTCCAGTTTGAATACATACTGAAGCACCATCTAAACCCTTAGCTGACGTAACACCTAATGATTTAGGAACCATAAAACCTTGGCCATCATAGTAACTTACACCAACAAATGTCTGTGATAAATCAACATCTCTTGAAAATGTCCAAGTAGTGTTTCTTGATAATATCTCACCTTCACCAGCTGCTAATTTAGTAAATCGAGTTTTACCAGTTGCAGTAGTGTAATTAACTTTATCAGCATCGCCTAATGTTGCAGCTGCAACAGCTCTACAAAAGTCGACGTCAAAACCAGTCCATTTACCTTTATCATCAGGTGCAGCAAATCCAGCCAAACCAGTATTAATAATACAATTTAGACTTCCTCTTGCCCTAACCTCGTCTAGAGTACCTGCACCAGAAGGTGCTGATGTTACAGTTTCTTTTTCTACAGTTTGTGTTGGCTGCCCTGAAAACAAAGCATAACCTGCTCCTATTCCAACTGCGCCAGCAACAACCGCTGCTATAATAACATTATTGCTCATTTTATTTTCTCCACTTTGAATTTTTCATGAAACCATGAATTTAATAGTACTTTCCAACTTATTTGTTATAGTTACAAGACAAATATTTTGAAAATTAATATTCTGTTAACCTTTTTGATTTATTGAATCAACATAAATTATTTTTTAACAAACTAAAAGCTAAAGCATGACATCAAAAAACAAAAAATTAAGCATTCACACTTTAATTGCTCATACAGGCAAAAATGCTTATGAAAACTTTGGAATCCCAGCTCCACCCTTGTATAGAACTAGTACAATTTTAAGCCCAAATATGAATGCTTATAGAAATAAAACAGGTAAATATACTTATGGCAGAAACGGAACGCCAACAACTGATTCGCTCTCTTTGTCTATCGCAAAATTATATAGTGCTGACGGATGCGTCCTTGCTCCTTCTGGAATGAGTGCAATAACAACTGGATTAATGTCTACAATTAAGACAAATGACCATATTCTAGTACCTGATTCTGTCTATGGCTCTACTAGAAGATTTGTAAAAGAGGAATTTCCTAGATTAAATATAGATTATCAATTTTATAACTCTAGAGACATTTCTAGTTTAGAAACTTTAATTAAAGAAAATACAACTGCTATTTATATAGAGACACCTGGAACTTACACTTTTGAAATAATAGATATTGAAGAAGTTATTCGTGTTTGTAAAAAATTTAAATTAAAATCAATTATAGATAATACATGGGCAACAGCACTATATTTTAATCCTTTAGAATTTGGCGTTGATATTGTAATTGAGGCTGTTACTAAGTACATATCTGGTCATTCTGATATTATGATGGGTGCTGTTGTTGCTAATGATGAAAATTTAATAAACTTGCAACGATGGACTAGGAACTCTGGAACATATGTAAGCCCAGATGATGTGTATCTCTCTTTAAGAGGCCTTAGGACACTTCCTTTAAGGCTCAAACAATCTTCAGAAAATAGTTTAGCTATAGCAAAATATCTAGAAACAAAAAAAGAAGTTAAAAAAGTTATTCATCCAGCTTTAACTCAACACCCTGACCATGAAAAATGGAAAAATTATTTTAATGGAGCATCTGGTCTGTTTGCTATTGAATTTCAAGATTATATAACACAAACTGACGTAGATAAGTTGGCTGATGCTTGTAAAATATTTGGAATTGGTGCTTCCTGGGGTGGATATTCTAGTCTTTTGTCAACTATGAATATTAGTGAAAATAGGCATTTAAAATCTAGTTACGTACCCAAAGGAGAATATTTAAGAATTTATGCAGGTTCAGAAAACATTGACGACTTGATAAATGACTTAGAAAATGGATTTAAAGAGCTATGCTTAAAATAGATAAAAGGTAATTTATTACATTAACCTCTCTTCTCCTAAAACGGTAGTTCTTCTCATATCTCTTTTTTCTTTTAAATCGTCAAAGGCTCTGACTCTATGCATAGTTTGTCTATTATCCCAAATGACAAGATCATTTTGTGACCATTTATGAATATATTTAAACTTAATTTGAGTTGCGTACTCTATTAGGTCATCAATAAAACACATGGAATCTGGTCTAATCCAGTCTCTAATTTTACCAATGTGACTAGAAAGAAAAATTACCTTTCTTCCAGTTATTTTATTTACTCTAACAAGTGGTTGTTCAACTGGCGTAAAATTTTTAATTTCTTCAGAAGATAATTCTTTTACCATATCAAAACCTAACCTCTGACGAGAATAAATTAAAGAATGTTCACATACCATATCTTGTATTTTATTTTGAGTTAACTCATCAAGATTATCATATGCACTTCTCATATCTGCAAATTCTGTATTACCACCCTGTTCAGAAATATTTCTTGCAGACAAAAGTGAATATTTAGCAGGTATTGATTTAAAAGAACTATCAGTGTGCCATAAACGATTACCTAAATTAAATATCCTTCTTGGGTCATTTTGACTAAATGGCTTATTATTTTTATCTAAATTTGATACATCCGCTAAATCTGTAGACAACCTTCTATCTTTTGCTTTTGTGATATTTGATGTTTTTCCTGAAGCCTCTATATTACCAAAATATTTAGTAAACCTAACTTGATCTTCATCGCTAATATTTTGGTCTTTAAAAACAATTACTGAGTATTTATTTATGGATAGATCTATTTCTTCTATCTGCTTATTATCTAGTTTTTGTCTTAAGTCAATATTTGATACAAAACCAACAAAATCTGGAAAAGCATCTCTGGTTTCAATCTTCATAAAACCTCCATATAATTTTTCTAATAAAAAATTTTGTGATATGATCATTAATTAAAAATTTAATTTTGTAAAATCAAAAGAGTGAAATAAATGTTAATTTTGATAGTTATTAAACCGGTTTTTTTAATCATTACATTTATGTTAACTTTAAGTTTTAATTCTTTTGCAATAGAGAATATGGAGGGGGCATGGTTTGAATGTGAATTTGCAGGAAAAGTATCAAAGCCCTTAGATGATTGTAAAATGTTAGATAATGATGGTTTTATTTTTTCTAATAACAAGGCTACACATATTTCTGTTATTGATAGTCAAGAAATTAATTGTAAGAAAAACAAAGTTGGTCAGTGTTTTAAAAGTGATCTTGATTTTGTTACCGCAAGAAAAGGACGAGAAGATAGTGTTAAATTTGGTAATAGTAAATTAATATTATCTTTTTTAGGATGCAGCCAAGTTTTTCACCTTAAAGACAAATCAATTTATGTAGAAGCATCACCTGATGAAAAAAAATGTTTTTGGGCTGGCAAAAAAATATTTTATTTAAAAAAATTTGAAGGTGATTTAATATTAAAGAAATAATTTTGGGTCAACTATGTATATTTTAAAACAAACTAACATTCTTAAGTACGGATTAATTACTGTTGGTTTAATAATAAGTTTGTTTTGTTTTTACGTGATTGTTGGCTTTTTAGGTATTCAGCACTTAATGGAACCATATCAATATGGAACCTTTTTTGCTTGGGTTATAATTTTATTTGGTATTTTTTATAGATTTACTTTTTTACTTTTAACCATTGGCGTTTTCTTTGGAATTATCAATGTATTAGAATGGAATATATTTTTCGCTATTCTTTTTACTTTACCAAGTCTATTATTTATATTTCCTAAGCAAATACTTAGCTTTAAAATGAAAGGAAAAACTGAACACAAAACTCAGAGTAGTACATTTAATAATGATACAGATTCATCATCTCAACCTCAACACAATAGAAATAGATTTAAATCAAAATCACAAACAAATGAAGTTATTGACGGTGATTATAAAATCATAAAAGATAATGAAGATAGTAAGTAAATTTTAGTGTACTAATCGCTTATTTTTAAATACTGAGATTTTTTAGATATCATATCATAGACAACCATTCCTCCACTAGATACTGATAATTCAGACATAGCTTGTACTACCACATAATGAGTAACCATAAGATATGGGCCTTTATCAGACTTTAATGAATTTATTAATCTATTCAGTTCTTCTAATGTTTGATCCCTATCAACATGACCTTCGTAAAAAGAATTTAAACCTTTATGAGAAATATAATCTCCTATATTTAAATAAAATGCAGTATCTTTGCATCTACACCAAAAACTAGAAAATATTTTAGTAAAAACAATATCATTTTCTTTAAAAGAATTACCAATAATTCTACTTTGTTCTATTCCTCTTTTATCTAAATTCCGTTGTTTAGAGCAATCATTAAGATTAAAATTTTTTGGATCACCATATCCAGGGGCTAGTGAATGTCTCATGAAAATAATTTTATTATCACTATTATTTTTAAATTCTTTTAAAGTTATATAATTTTCATTTGCATATAAATCAGTAGATATAACAATTAAATATAGTAAGGTGAGTAAAGATTTTATCATTTTTATAAATTACAATACATTTTTGTTTTCAAACTAAGTTTTTATATTTTTTCTTTTATCATAGATTCTCTTTTAATGATGATTAATGAAGATATGATAATAATTGAAGTTCCAATAAAGAAAGTTGAAGATAACTCTTCATTAAAAAAGTATACACCTGATAAAATTCCAATAGGAACAGAAATATACCTCAATGGTGCTAGCATACTAGCCGGAGCTAATTTTAAGCTATAAGCTAAACAAATTTGTTGAAAACTCGAAATAAAGCCAATTATTAATAAAATAATAAATATCTCATTATATTCAGGCCATTGAACTTTATTCAAAATACATATAATTAAGAAAAATGCTGCACCAAAGATATTATACCATAATGCTGTGGTTGTGGGGTGATCAGTTTGACTTAATTTTCTAACAGACAGTGTCATTAATGCGCCAAAAATTGGTGATAAAACACCTAAAACAACACCATAATGAAACCAATTTTCAGAGAATGGATCTAGAATAATCAAAACTCCTAAAAAACCAATCAAAGCTATAATTCTTCTAAACCACCCTACTACCTCTTTTATTAGAAATGGAGCAAGCAAAGTTATAAAAATTGGCATTGTCTGAAACAACGTTGTCATAAGGCTGAGATCTATGAATTGTAGAGCAGCAAAAAGACATCCGAAAGAACCAAGTCCCGTGATTGTTCTAATGGCTAATCCAGATTTAGACACAATATTAAATGCATCTTTTTTTCGTTGGGAAAAACCTGTGATTAACAAAAGAGGAACACAGAACAAATATCTAAAAAATAAAATCATAAATACTGACAAATCTGGTGATATTAATTTTACTAAACTAGCTATAGTAATAGTACAAATCACCTCAGTTATTGATAAAGAAATTCCCATAACTGTATTTGAATTTTTATTAATTAATGACATAAATATTTAAACTTTTTAAAAACCACCACATTTTAAATTATAGAAGAAAAATGTAATAAATGTTTAATATTTTTTTAATATCCTAAATAAATTGATTTTAAAATTATTATAAA